>ERZ1034952.903-NODE-903-length-26271-cov-10.083842_pt1 | contig 26271 bp, 23 predicted proteins | sample MGYA00520625_ERZ1034952 | MGnify/ENA primary metagenome ERZ1034952 (study PRJEB33766, sample SAMN09781773) | gut metagenome | biome: gut microbiome | host: Homo sapiens | place: Madagascar | study: EMG produced TPA metagenomics assembly of the PRJNA485056 data... | reverse complement strand
GTCAGCGCCGCGATTTCGGCGGCGGAAAGCGCACGGTCGAACAACAGACACGAATGAATTTTTCCGTAATAGTTACTCCACAAACCATTGCGATTATCCATCAGCGCGAATGAATCGGGACAGGCATAACCATCCATTTTCGGAATCCCGTCAACAATTTCTGATTTAAGCAGAACTCCGCAATGATAAATGGAAAGTCTGGTTTTATCATCCATCAGCTCGACAACAGCGACAACGGAGTTACGTCCGGCCAGATGGCCGGGGAGGATTGCCTCCGACAGATGTCTGGCGCCTGCAATATCTACGCTGACTTCGAGTCGATATTCAAGCGTATCTACATTGAGCTGCTTATTGTAATTGACGGCAAGCGGAGACGGGATACTTCCTTTCGACGCCCCTTGTCCGGCAAGTTCTTGTTTACAATAATTAACGGATTCATTTTCCAAAGCCGCCGCGTCAAATTCAACGAACAATGTGTAATCTGAAATTTTTCCGCGCAAATCCAGCGCGGTATCGACCCTCGCCGGTCGCGTTTCGTCCGCCGCCTCGAACGCCCCCCGGTTGGTACGGACGTTCGTTTTCGTGATGAGCCGCACCCGCTCCGCTTCGGACGGATAGCTCCAGACGGTGCGGCCGGAGGTCAGGCTTTTCCAGTACGTTTCGAAGATGACGCCGTCGAAATCGGAGACCGGAGCCGTTGTTGAATAAACCGCAATTTTCTTCGTTCCAGCCGAAGAAGTTGCCACAACTTCACCGTCAAATTCGACAGTGACGAACAGGCCGATGCGCTGAATACGGATCGTGTGTTCTCCAAGCTGCCGAATGCGGTCCAGCGGAATCATAAAGGCACCCACGTCCGTCAGGCGGATGACGCTGTAATTGCCGCCCGTACCGTCACCGGCAAAAGCGATATTGATGCTGCCGTTCTGCGAATTGTGATAGAAAATCTGGCTGATCGCCGAGCCTTCCGGATAACCGTCCAGCCGGTAGCGGATGAAAAATTCACAGTCATCCTCCCCAATCGAAGGGGCAGTTGTTTTTTCATCCCGCCACGTCATCGGTTCCTCCGCGAAGTTGCGCGGAACGGGCGACGGCCACGGATTCGACGTGTCGTTCAGATCGGAGTATGCTGCCTGCCAGACGGCCGTTCCCGTCGAATCGTCGGTCAGGGAAACCGCGTGAAGCGTCACCGGGGCGGAGGTCGTCACCACCCGGTTGTAAGCGGACGACTCCACACGTTCGCCGCTCTGCTCGTACACCGTGCCGTCCACCGTAACCCGTAACGTGGCGCCCTCGACGGCCAGGGTGACTTCATGCCGCCCGGCCAGCGAAGACGCAAACGGAGCGTACACGAACACCCCGCCGTTGAACGAGTAACTTCCGAATACAAACCGGCAGCCGCGGGCGTCCTTGTCCAATGCAAAGGAGATTCTTCCGTTGCTCTGGTACATGATCCAATAGCTGCCGTTTTCGAAATCGTCGGTAACCGTGAAGTCGAACGTAAAGTGATAATCGCTCGTCCAGGGGAGCGACGAATACATGGCGGCCTGTAGCGCATCCCACCGGTATCCCTCGCTGAAGTCGCGCGGCATCGCCGGGCGCAGACGGCTCCACCAGGAGCCGCCCCGGTCGGGCGTCAGGCAGAGCAGGCAGGACGGATCCTGCGCGGCGTCGGTGATCGGGTCTCTCATGGCTGCACCTCCAGAATGACGCTGAGGACGACCGCCGTGACGGGGGTGTTCCCGGAGTCTTTGAGAGTATCGCGTTCGTCGTCGGTGTCGCGCCGGAGCGCGAGCGTCCCGGAGGCGACTTCGAGTGCGAATTCCGCCACGGCCGGAGCCGCTCCGACTGCAACGACGAACGAGGTGCCGGAGAGCTCGGAGCCGTTCACGATCGGCACGAGGACGATGTTTCCGGTCACGCCGGAATCGATGCTGACCATCTCAAGCGAAACGCGCCGGAGACTCCGCACTCTCCCCCGGAAGCTCAGCTGCCGGAACGCCGCATCGAGATACCGGCAGTCGCCCCACGTCTCATCCGCCACCGCCATCTCCGTCACAGGGTCCGCGATCGGAAGCAGCCCGGCGAACGATCCGCCTCCGGCGGGAATGGTGATCGTCTGTCCTTCGGACGGCAGAGGTTTGCCTTGCGCATCCGCCAGGATCACGGCTCCGGAGAGGCCGTTCAGGGTGGTTCGGCTGCCGGCGGACTCATCATCGTCGGGGGGGCTTTCGTTTCCGGGCCTGTTGACCGGAACAAACGGAATTTCCGTCAGCAGGAGCGTGGCCGAGCCGGAGACGATGCAGATGGAACAGTGACGGCTCAGTACCGGGTGGGCGGCGATTTCACGGAAGCGTTGCGTATCGGTCCGGAGCCGGAAGGTCAGCCGTCCGGCCGTAGGGTCGGCGTCGGTGCCGTCCGGCCAGTCTCCGGGCAGATTGACTCCGGCCGGATCATGGGTGAACATCGGGACCGGATCGGCGCTCCGGCTGCATGCGCCCGAAATGCTCCAGGTGTCGCCGGCATCGAGCGGATGCGGCTCCAGATGCCAGGAGAGATCCGGTTGAAGTTTCCGGTCGAAGAGTTCAACGGCAAGGATCACCGTTGTGCTGCTGATGAATTTCGGGAAAGCGAGAGGGTGTCTGACCTCGTCGCCGTTGGAATCGAGCAGCCTGCCGCCGGAAACCTCCAGCGGCAGATGGATGCGAACAATGGGTTCTGGCATGAAAAATCCTCCTGTTGCCGGTTGCCGGCGGACCGCTGCCGGGTGGCGGAACAGGAGGATTTGTCAACCAGGAGAGGTTGTTTTTTCTGAAATCGGTCAGCGTCCCAGGGACTTCCAGACCGGTTCGAGATCGACGATTTGCTTTGTGCGGGCGGCTTCGTCGAGCGCCAGCGCATACACCGCGCTTTCGAGCCCCTCGTTGCCGCTGCATTTCGGCTTGGCGCCGGTCGTCATGGTCTCATAGAGTTCTTTCATGATATAGTTGTCGCCGCCGCCGTGCCCGTCGCCGGCAATTGCAACTTCAATGGTGCCTTCCCCGCCGATGCAGCGGTAGTAGAGCTTGCCGGTGTAGAGGTCGAGCCGCATGGTTCCTTCGCTGCACGAGAAGTAGAGCCGCCGCTCCGGCATGGCGTTGCTCATGGTCGCCATGAACATGACCCGGACCTCGTTGCGGAACTCGGCGATCGAAATCGAGTTGTCCATGAGGTCGGTGTCACCGGAGAACGGGGACGGAAGCGCATGGGGGTCCCACCAGCTGCAGAAGGTCTTTTTCCCGTATTTTTCCATCAGCTTCTCATTTTCCGGGATGAAGAAGTTCCGGCCGCCGAACGAGGCGACGCGCGACGGCAGCGAGCCGACGAACCAGTTGATGAGGTCGAGGTCGTGGCAGCACTTTTCGAGAATGTGCGGTCCCGCGAACTTCGTGAGGCGCCGCCAGTTGCACATGATGTATCCACCGTGTTCCGGCGAGATGTTCTCGTTGCCGTCGATTGCGATCAGCCTGCCGAGCTTCCCGGAGTCGAGCAGCTCCTTCGCCTTGCGGTAGATCGGCGCGTAGCGCAGCACGAAGCCGGTGGCGAAGAGTTTTCCGCACTTCTGATGCGCCTCGTAAATCTCGCGGCAATCTTCGATCGAGGTCGCCAGCGGTTTTTCGGAGAAGACGTTTTTCCCGGCCTCGAAGGCGGCCAGAATGTGTTCCTTGTGGTAGACGTTCGGGGAAAAGACCATGACCCATTCGACGCCCGGAGTGTGGATCGCCTCGTCGACGGAGCCGCACTCCTTCGTGATTCCGGTATGCTTCCAGACTTCGATGGTTTCGGCCATCACCGCTTTGTCCGGATCGTAAGCGGCGAGAATTTCCACGCCGTTTTCGGAGTCCCGCAGAAGGTTGCCTACCACGCCGCGGCCGCGACTGCCGGTTCCGAGAACCGCAACGCCGATCTTTTTCGTTTCCGCCATAAAAATGCCTCTTGTTTTGAGATGGATGCCTTGACAAAAAAACTGTCGTTGCTGTATATTATACTCCATAAATCAGAAACTCAAATGGATAAAAACCGCATGGGTAATGACAAAATCATCGCGTTCGATTTCAATGCCGAACGGCCGGATATCCACCGTCTCCTGATGCCGATGCCGGAATTCCACCGCCGTTACGGCCTCTGGATCATCAACGCGAGCACGGCCGGGCGTTCGCCGGTCGACGGGTTCCATGCCTGCCGCCCGCGCAAATTCGAATTCTACTCGATCTCGCACCTGATCGACGGAGCGGGGCGCTGCTGGATCGACGGACGCGGGGAGTGCGAAATGAAACCCGGGCAGCTCGTCGCCGTCTCGCCGGGGACGCTGAACCGCTACGGCGGCGACTGCGGCAGGCCGTACGTCGAGGATTCGATCCGCTTCACCGGCCCCGTCGCCGATATGCTGTATCACTCCGGCGTACTCCGCGACGGCGTCTGCGAGTTCGGAACGGCGCGCAAGCTTCTGCCTATCGCGGAACTGATTCAGGACCCCTCCAACGACGCGCAGATCAATGCGAACATCACGCTCCAGAAGCTGCTGGTCGACCTCTATTTCGAACGGCGCCGGAGCAGCGGCGCCCCGCCGGTCGAGGAGCTGCTTGAGGCGATCAAATCCAGGCCGAAACATTGGTGGACCGTCGAGGAGATGGCCGAATTCTGCAACCTCTCACCCGATCAGTTCCGCCGCAACTTCCGGCAGCATACCGGGATGCTGCCGAAAAGCTATGTCGAGGAATTCAAGCTGCGCCAGGCGGCCGAGCTGCTGGTCTCGACCGCGCTGCCCGTCTCCGAAGTCGCCGGACGGCTCGGTTACCGCGACCCCTACCACTTCAGCCGCCGCTTCAAGAATTTTTCCGGAATCTCTCCCGAGCGTTACCGGCGCGAATTCCCGAATTTCGCCGCCCCGCGTTGAGCCCGGCGGGGTTGTTTTCTGTTTTTCCTCCGGCTGGATGATGGACTTTTCCGGCTTGCCGTGCTAGAGTATTGCAGTAACCGGCAACTTACGGAAGGAGCTTTTGTGATGCGCTGTTTTCTTTCCTGTCTGGCGGCAGTTCTCTGCTGTTTCGTACTCGGGGCCGAAACGATCGACTGGAGCGAGGCGCCGGAGGTTCAGGCCGGCGTCCGGCTGGTGAAGCGCGAGACCGATCAACCCCGTCTTCAGAAGATCAACCTCATGCGCATCGACCTGAGGACCGGGGGGCTCGAGTTCACCGGCAGCGCGCGCGATCCGGACTGGGGCAAGCCGATGCCCGACTGGGACAAGGCGGTTATCCGCACCAGACGGATCCGCACCCGCGATTTTCTGCTCAATGCCCGGAAGCCGGCAGAGGAAGGCGGGCAGGGGCTCAATATGATCGTGGCGGCGAATTCCGCCCCGTGGTGGCCGTGGACGAAGCCGTATACGCACAAATACGCCCATCCCGCCGGACTCGGCATCCTGAACGGCGAGGTGATCTGCGACACCCGGCCGCACAAGGCCGTGTTCGTGGTGTATGAAGACGGCCGGGCCGACATCGTTTCGTCGGTGCCGGAGAGCGATTACAGGTCGATCCGGGTTGCAGCCTCCGGGTTTGCGATCATCCTGCGGGACGGAGAGATTCTCGAAGGCGGCAGCTACGAAAAGGAACCGATGCCGCGCATCGCCTACGGATTGTCGGAGGACCGGCGTTATCTTTATATCGTCACCGTCGACGGCCGCCAGAAAGGTTGGAGCCTCGGCGCCACCGGAAAGGAGACCGCCGCGCTGCTGAAGGAGGCGGGCGCCGCCGATGCGATCAATATGGACGGCGGCGGCTCCGCAACACTCTGTTACTGGGACGAAAAGACGAAAACTCCGGTCACGGTCAACCGTCAGACCGAAAGCGGCTACCAGCGCCCGGTCGGTTCGAATATCGGAATCTACCTGAAATAACCGCCGGGTTCCGCTTCCGGGTCCCGGCTCGGATCAGCGACAGAGGGAATTTTCGAGCCACTCCCGGAAGGCCGGGATGGTCGGGAACAGCTGGTCCGCGCCGGCCCGGCGCAGGGTTTCCCGGTCGGCGGTTTCCGCCCAGGCCACCGCGACGGCAGGAACTCCGGCGGAGCGGGCCGAGGCGACGTCGCTTGCCGTGTCGCCGACGTAGATCGCTTCCTCCGGTTTCAGCAGGAAACGATCGAGCACGGCGCGTATGCCCTCCGGCTTGCAGGGGCCTTCCGGGGAGCCGGTTTCGACCAGGTCGAAGAAGCGGGCGATTCCGTACTGTTCGAGCGAGATGCTGCAGCTGCGGCGCCCTTTGCCGGTCACGAGGGCGATGATGATTCCGCGTGCTTTCAGCCACTCCAGCAACTCCGGAATTCCGTCGAACGGCGACGGACACATATCATGCAGCTCCCGGTAGCAGTTCAGATAATCGGCAAGACCCTGCTCGTACGCGTGCGGCGCCAGAATGCGGATCGTACCCTCTTCGCTCGGGCCGAACGTTGCGACGATCTCCTCATCCGGCAGCTGTTTTCCGGCCAGCGGCTCGATCGCCCTGCGAAAGGCGGCGATGCAGAGCGGCAGCGTGTTGCCGATTGTTCCGTCGAAATCGAAAATGACGGCTCTGATCATGGTGATTCCTCTTTCTTTTCCCGGAATATCCCGGCAACTATTTGCGGACCGCGGTGAAAAAGAGCCGCGGAAAGTGGAAAATGATTTCGCCGTTTCTCCGGACCGGATACCGTTCGGCGATGCGGCGCAGTATCTCCGCTTCGAACAGCGGCCGTTTTACATCGTCCAGCGCGGCCAGGTACGGTCGCAGCCCGGTGCCGCGGTACCATTCGAGCAGAGCCCGGTGTGACGGCATGCGCTGGAAATAGGTGGTCTGCCAGAGATGAAAATGGTCCGACAGTCCGGCGAGCAGATCGAAGTAGTCGTCCGGCGGCAGGGAGTGGAAAATCCGCGGGGAGGGGAACTGCGGCTTCCACTCCGGACCGGCGACGACTTCGCGGATGATCCGGTGGACCGGCGCGTCGAAGTTATTCGGAATCTGCACGGCCATGACGCCGCCCGGCGCGAGGATGTCCATCATTCTGCGAAGCAGCGCAGGGTGGTCCGGGACCCACTGGATGCAGGCGTTCGAATAGACCACATCGAAGCTGCCGCCGAGTTCCGAAAGGGGGCTGGTTGCGTCGAAGAGGCGGAATTCGAGTTCCGGATAATCGCGCTGCGCGGTTGCGATCATGTTTTCCGAATTGTCCACGCCGAGAATGTGCGCGCCGGGGAAACGCCGCGCCAGCACTCCGGTGCTGTTGCCGGGGCCGCAGCCGAGGTCCAGAATCCGTTCCGGCGCAGTCAGCTCGATCCGGTTGGCGAGATCGACTGCGGGCTGTGTCCGCTCCGCCTCAAACTTCAGATACTGTTTCGAATCCCACTCCGCCATCGCACACCGCCTTTCCTGTATTCGGATTAAAAACATAATATGCCATAGAATGTGAAAAAATCAACCAGAAACGGTTTGCCGGAAGGAATGCGCCAGAGTATATTAGCGGCAGCCGGACAGGTGATCGGAGGTGGATATGAGCCGTTCTGCTTTTCTAAAAATTATTTTTACCGCGGCAGCCGTTGTCTGCTGCGGCCTGCACCCTGAATCTCCGGACCGGTTTCGGACTGATGACAGCGGGATTGTATTGGCCCGGAAGCTGTTTGTCACGGCCGCGCCGGAGACGGGGAGGTATTTTTCTTTGCTTTCTCCGCTCTCTCTTGAGATCAATCTGACCATGCTGCAACGCGGCAGCGACGGTAAGACCCGGGAGCAACTGAACGCACTGCTGGAGAATGGGGAGGAAGATTTCAGCTCGGGCGTTCTTGCAGAACGTCTGGCGGTGATCGGCCGAAGCAGCGGGGCGGCGATTCGTAGCCGGATGCTCTACGATTCGTCGGCTACCGCTCTGAAGAACGATTTTTTGCGGGATATCCGGAAAAACGGCCTTTGCACGATTCTGCCGGCGGATCTTTCCGGCAGCAAGGCCGAGGCGGGGGAATGGCATGTGTTCGACCTGTTCAGCGAGTTTGAATTCTCCGGCGAATGGCTGCATGCGTTTGAGCCGGAAAATGTGGAGGAGGATTTTTTCCGAGCTCCCGGTTTGCCGGCGGAGAAATATTCGATGATGGCGCTGGATCGGGTCCGGCTCGCCGGCGCAGCCGATGAGCATTGGGTCTCTCTTTTTCTGCCGTTCAGGGAGGATGCGTTTGAGCTGATGCTGCTGAAGCCTCGGGCCGTCCTTCCGCTTGAGGCGCTGCCCGGAGCTTTGACTGCCGGGACCGTTGCGGCACACATCGGAAAGGCGGAGCGGCAGCTTGTCAACGTCCGGCTGCCGAAGTTCAAGCTCTCCTCGCGCCCGGAACTTTCCGATGGATTGCGGCGGCTCGGGGTTGAGCTGGATAACAAGGCGGACTTTTCACGGATGTTCGAGCCGTTTAACCTGAAAAAACTGCAGAGCACCGACAGCATGCGAATTGCCGGCATCGTGCAGGAGAACAGTTTTTTCATCAGCGAAACTCACGCGGGAGGCCGGTCGGAGACCGTATCGCGAGGTTTCGGTTTCGGCTGTTCTGTCGCACTGCCGGAAGAGCAGTCACCGGCAGGATGGTTTGTCACGGACCGTCCCTTCGTTTTTCTTCTGCTGCACCGGCCGACGGCGTCTGTCCTGTTCATCGGCAGTTACAGTTTTCCGCCGGAAAAGTAGACCGGCTGTTTTACGGCCGGGTGAGGCCAGCCAGCAATCTTTGTTCCTCTTCATCCGGCGGATTTGCGAGGCGGGCGGCGACGCGGGAGCGGAAGGACTCGAAACGGTTCTCTTCGAGGATCCGATGCGGACAGTATTTACCGGTCCAGTCCTGATGCATGCGCAAATCGGCCGCCGTCAGCCTGAAGTGCCGCAGCAGCGCGGAAGCGAGAATTTCTGCGTTCGCTTCGCTGCGACGGTACTGCCAGTCCGCCGGACCGCGGCACTGGCTGCGGCAGATTTCGACGCCGATGCTTTCGGTGTTGCCCGGCCCGCGGCCGTCGCCGGCGTGCCAGCCGTGAATGGCGAGCGGCAGAATCTGCACCGCTTCGTGCTCGTCGACCGCGAAGTGAAACGAAACGCTCATCCCGTCGCGCCGGAAATCGACCCGGTCGCGTTCCTGCCGCGCCGAAAAAGGCTCGGCCGTGTTGTGGATGGTAATGTATTTCACTCTCTTGAACGGTCCCGGCAGCTTGTGGCGGCGGTTGTATTCGTTGTCTTCGATCAGGGCGCGGACGAAGACGACACTGCGTTCTCCGCTCTCTTCCGGCTCCGGTCCGGCCAGATTTTTTCGGAAATGGGCCGCTTTGCCGGGCTCGGGAACGTAGCAGCGCGGCACACGGATTCCCGCCTCCGACAGCGATGCGAGCAGTTTTCCGTAATCAATTGCATTCGTCCAGGCCGAGAGGTCGGCTTCGCGGCAGCCGCTTTTTTTCAGTTCGGCGGGGAGATTTTCCAGCGCGCCGGTTCTGCCCGTGCCGAAAATGAAAAAGGTCTCGTTGCCCGCTTTGTCGCGGCTCAGCGCCACGGCGGCGGTTCCGGCCGGTTCCGCCGCTCCGGCGAGGGTGAGGCAGGCCAGTGCTCCGGCGGCAAGAATTGCCCTGATCATCTGATGCGTTCCTTCGGGGTTGTCGTTTCCGTTCCTCGTGAGATTGACATTACTATATGGCGGGGAGGGCGAAAAAGCAAATCCGGAGCGGTCATTCCCGTTCGCCATTGCAAAAGCGAAGGCGGCTCCGTTTTCCGGTACTGCATTTTACCGTGCCGGGGCGGATTTTTTTCGTGCGCTTCTGCGCAAATCCATTCCGGCATGTCTTTCATGAACGTCCTGAATGCTGAACCTCGCGTCTGGCGGAAGGGAATAACGGAAAAAAGAAATATCATTTTCAGGGAAGCTGCTGCAAAATCTCATGGCTTTGCGGCAGCCTTTTCCGTTTTCTGCATAAGACTTGTTACGAAAACGGGGGATAGCTCAAAATAAAAAAGCGACCTGTTCAAGTCGCTTTCCTGTCGTAAGTAGTTGGCGGAGAAAGAGGGATTCGAACCCTCGGGGGATTGCTCCCCGGCGGTTTTCAAGACCGCTGCCTTAAACCACTCGACCATTTCTCCGTGATTTGCATAATATGCGCCCGGAACGGCAGTTTTTCAAGCGCGTTCCGGGCGGGCGCGGATTATTTTTCGGCGGAATCGGCTTTGCCGCCGGCTCCGAGGCCCTGCAACAGCAGGTTGGTGACCTCCTTCGCAAACGCCGCCGGGTCCGGCAGCGGGCTTCCTTCGGTCAGCAGCGACTGGTCGAACAGCACCTTCGCGTAGGTCTTCAGCTCCGGCGCGTTTTCATTCGCGGTATAAACCTTGAACAGCGCCTCGATCAGAGGATGTTTCGGATTCAGCTCGAGAATCCGCTTGCTCTCCGGAATCTCCTGGTGCATCGCCTTGAACAGCCGCTCGAGATGCGGCGAAAGCGCGTTGCCCTCGGTGATCAGGCAGCACGGGCTGTCGGTCAGCCGGGCCGAGAAACGGACCTCGCTGACGCTGTCGCCGAGCGTCGTTTTCAGGAACTCGAGCAGTTTTGCGAATTTCTCCTGCGCCTGTTTGATCATCTCTTCGGCGCCTTCGACTTCGAAATCGCCCTTGTCGACCGACTTGAAGCTCTTCTTTTTGTACTGGAACATCTGCTGCATGATCCAGTCGTCGATCGGATCGGTCATGAACAGCACATCGTAGCCCTGCGCCCTGAAGTACTCAAGCGCCGGGGACGAGGCGACCGCCTCGCGCTTTTCGCCGGTGATGTAATAGATCTCCTTCTGGCTTTCCGGCATCGCCGTGACGTACTCCTCGAGCGTGATCATCTTGCCCGGCTCGGTGTTCATCGACTCGTACATGACGAGATCCTTGAGCTTCTCGGCATTCGCGTAATCGGTGTGGATGCCCTCTTTCAGGATGCGGCCGAATTCGCGGAAGAACCCCGCATAGGCCTCGCGCTCGTTTTCGAGCATCTTCCTGAGTTCGGAGAGCACCCGGCTCACGACCGCCTTCTCGATCCGGCGCAACTGCGGATTCTCCTGCAGAATTTCACGCGACACATTCAGCGGCAGGTCGCTCGAATCCACCACGCCGGCGACGAACCGCAGATAGTCCGGAATCAGCTCCTTGCACTCGTCGGTGATGAAGACGCGACGGACGTAGAGCTGCAGCCCCTTCTTCTGGATCTCCGGCATCAGCAGATTGAACGGCGCCTCCTTCGGCAGGAACAGCAGCGCCTTGAATTCACTCGTTCCCTCCGCCGAAATGTGGATCGCCTTCAGGTAGTCGCCGCCCATATGCGACAGATGGCCGTAGAAGCTCTTGTACTCCTCTTCGGTGATTTCGGAGGACTTGCGCAGCCAGATCGCCTTTTGCGAATTCAGCACCTTGTCTTCGACCGTTTCGGTTTTGTCCTCGTTGACCTTTTTGGTCGGCAGGACGATCGGGTAGGCGATGAAGTCCGAATAGCGCCGCACGATTTCGCCGATCTTCCAGCTGTCGAGATACTGCGCTGCGTCGTCCTTCAGATGCAGCGTGATCGTCGTGCCCTGCTCGGTCCGCGTATCGGCGTCGATTTCGTAACTGCCTTCGCCGCTGCTGGTCCACTTGACCGCCGGGAGTTCGCTGCCGGCCTTTTTGGTCACCAGCTCGACCTTCGACGCGACCATGAAAGCGGAGTAGAAGCCGACGCCGAACTGGCCGATCAGCTCCGGCAGCGGTTCCTTGTTGTCCTCCTGCTCCTCAAGCATCTTCAGGAACGCTTTGGTTCCGCTCTTCGCGATGGTGCCGATGTTCTCGACGACCTCCTCTTCGGTCATGCCGATGCCGTTGTCGCTGATGGTCAGCGTTTTGGCGTCTTTGTCGATGCTCAGGCGGATCTGCCATTCGCGGGCGAGTTCCGGCGTGGTCAGGCTCTCGAAGCGCGCCTTGTCGATCGCGTCCGCCGCGTTTGCAATGAGTTCGCGCAGAAAAATATCCCGGTTCGAGTACAGCGAATGAATCATCAGATTCAGCAGCTGCTGCACTTCCGTCTTGAATTCTCTGGTTGTTGCCATTTGTACTGCTCCTCAGATGGAAGGGGTCCGCAGGCCCCCTGTGATTGATTACCGGATTATGAAATATAATTTTTTTTGCGGAAAAATCAAGCCGCAGGGCCGTTTCGGTTGGAAAAAAATGGAAAACGGATTATAATCTATGAGATGTACTGATTTTGGAACGAAAAGATGCCACTGGGCCGGTCCGCCGGTCCGTTACAATTCAACCGGCCGCGGTCGTCCATCGGCCGCGGTTGCGAAAACGGGAAAAGATGGAGCCATGAGCGAACAAATCGAGAATCCACAGACCGATCGGGCCGCCGCCGGCGGCATGTCAGGCGAACTCCGCGAGCATCTGCACCGGCGCGAAGAGGTATGCCGCAAACTCGAAGAGCTGCCTGCCGCGGCGGTGGAAGATTATTCGGCGGAACTCGCTTCGCTGGAAGCTGCATGGAACGATCTGCCCGAAGTCCCTCCTGAATATGCGGAGATTCTGGACAAACGGTTTGCTGCTGCGGTCAAGGCCGCGAACGATGCCGCCGCCGAAGCCGAAGCGCGCCGCCGTGCCCGCCAGGCGAAAATCAACGAGTCGGCCGCGCTTCATCTCGAACTCGACAGGCTGATCGCCGCAGGCGAGCTCGTGGTTCCGGCCGAAGTCGCCGAACTCGGGAAGAAGTGGGCGGCCTGCACCGCCGGCCTGACCGCCGAAGAGTCCGTCGAGGAGGCGTTCATGGCCAAGTTCCGGCCGCTTCAGGAGCGCATGGCGGCTGAAGTCGCTGCGGAGAATGCGCGCTCCGAAGCCGCCGCAAAGCTCACCGGGGAACTGATCGCGCTGACCGCCGGGGAGGATATGAATTTGCTGAAGGAGCGCAAGACCGCGATCGAGGCCGAATACGCTGCGCTCGGCAAAGTGGCCAAGGCCGCCGCCGATAAATACAACGATGCGCACCGGAAGGCCGCCGCGAAACTCGCGCAGCATTACGAGACGCTCGACCTGGCCCGCTGGGAGAGCTATACGCTCAAGCAGGACCTCTGCAACGAACTCGACCGGCTGGCCGAAATGCCGGAGGCCGAGCTGCCGAAGGCGGCCCGGCGGCTGCAGGAGCTGCGGGAAAAGTGGAAGCAGCTCGGCGCCGTGCCGAAATCGAAGGCCGAAGAGATCAATCCGCGCTATCTGGAGGCGACCCGAAAGCTCCAGCACCGCGTCGACGAATACTATGCGAATCTGCGGCAGCAGCACAAACAGGCCGCCGCCGCCAAACAGGAGCTCTGCGAAAAAGCCGCTGCGCTGGCCGATTCCACCGAGTGGAATGCGACCGCCGCGGCCTTCAAGGAGCTGCAGGCCGCCTGGAAGGCGATTCCGGGCGCCGGCGCGCAGGAGAAGGCGTTGTTCACGGCTTTCCGCGCCTCGGCGGATAAATTTTTCAACGCCCGCAGCGCCTGGTTCGACGAACGCAATGCGAAGTTCGAGGGCATCGCCGAAATCAAGCGCAGGCTTCTGGCCGAAGCAGAGCAGCTGGCGGAGCAGTCGGTCGACTCCCCGGCCGCGGTTCAGCGTGCCAAACAGCTCCGCAGCGAGTATATGGCAGCCGGCCGCGCCGGTCGCGCCGAGCATGAACTGTCCGAAAAATTCAATGCCGCGCTGGACAAATTCTTCTCCGGCCGGCGCGAGGCCTTCGCCGGACGCGAAGAGCAGGCGAAGAAGCTTGTGGCCGAAATCGATGCGCTTGCCGCCGACCTGACCGATACCGCCGCGGCCGATGCGCGCTACAGGGCGATCCGCCGCGAACTCAGGGAGCTCAGCTGCCGCAAGACCTACCCGGCCGAAATCAAGGCCGGCGAGCGGTTTGAGGCCGCGCTCGGCGCCGCCCGCACCCGGGTCCTGTCGGACAAGCTGACGCTGGCCAAGAGCGTGGCCCGCTCGCTCGCCGCCGCCTGGGAAGAGGTGAAGTCCGGCGCTGTGCTTGAGGAGGGGCGCCTTGCGGTCGAAAATCTCGACCGTTTCCCGAAGCTTTCCGCCGCGGCCCAGCTGATCGGGCAGGTCGCAGCCGGGGACGAAAAGGCGAAGGAGAAGCTTGAAAAGTCGTTCGATTCGGCCATGCACGAGCACAAGCGGATCTGTTCCGAGCTCGAAAAGCTGGTCGGCATCGAAGCGGAAGAGGAGGCGAAGCCGGCGGCCGATGATGCGCTGTCGCTCGCTGCCGAGCTTACGGCGGCCATTGCCGGCAACTTCGCGGCATCGAATGCCCGCGCCGAGGCGAGAAACAAGGTTGTCGACCCGAAGCAGCTGCTTTCGGAGTTTGTCGGCGCCGGGCTGCTCGAAGCGGCCGACCTCGAGGCGTCGTTCGAACGGTTCGACCGGGCGTACGGCAAAGTGCGTTAACCGAGCGGCCGCCGTGTTTGCGGCCTTTTGAAATATAAGGATATCAGGAAAGATGAAAGTCAGAGTTGCGGTTTTCGGGGCTTCCGGCTATGCCGGAGAGGAGTTGTTGCGGATTCTTCTGCGGCATAAGAATGCGGAGGTCGCCGCCATCACCTCGCGCAAAAGCGCCGGGGAGCCGGTGTCGACCGTGTTCCCGCGTTTTACCGGCGCACCGCTGGTGTTCTGTGAACCCGACGTCGAGGCGATCGCTTCGAAGTGCGATGCCGCGATCCTCGCGCTGCCGCACGGCCTTGCGACCGAATATGCGATTCCGCTGCTGAACGCGGGAATCAAAGTGTTCGATATTTCGGCTGATTTCCGGCTCCGCAGTCCGGAAAAGTACAAGGAGTATTACAAGGCGGACCATCCGGCGCCTGAATTGCTCAGGAAGGCCGTCTACGGCCTGCCCGAGCGTTATCGGGAGCAGCTGAGGACGGCGGATCTCGTGGCCTGCGCCGGATGCTATCCGACCAGTTCGATTCTGCCGACCGCGCCGCTTCTCGCCGCCGGGCTCGTCAGCCCGAAGGGGATCGTCGTCGCCAGCTGTTCCGGCGTGACCGGTGCAGGGCGCAAGGTCGATCTTCCGTATATTTTCCCGGAGTGCAACGAGAGCCTGAAGGCCTACGGCGTGGTCGGGCATCGTCACCTGCCCGAAATCGAGCAGGAGATGGCCGTCGCCGCCGGAGTTCCGGAGATGGCCATCAACTTCATTCCGCATCTCGCCCCGATGAACCGCGGCATCAACTCGACCATTGTCATGGATGCAATGCCCGGAACTACGCTCGAAAAGATCGGCGAAGTGTACGCGCAGGCCTACGGCAGCGAGCAGTTCGTCCGGATTCTTCCGCCCGGACGGACCAGCGATACGAAGTACGTCTTCATGACCAACACCTGCGAAATCGGCTACAACCTCGATCCGCACACCAATAAGGTCATCGTTACCAGCTGCATCGACAACCTGACCAAAGGCGCCGCCGGCCAGGCCGTCCAGTGCATGAACATCCGTTTCGGCCTCGACGAAGCCGAAGGTCTTCTGTAACTTTCCGGCCGCTGGATTTTCCGGAGGAGGACGAAGTGCCTCCTCCGGGCATTGCGGCATCTGAATTCAGTTCCGGTTATTCCGGTTTGGCGGAGCGCGACATCAGGTTGCGGATCGCGTCCGGAACATTGCGGTCTTCGTACAGGATTGCGTGGATTTCGTCAATGATCGGGGTTTCGGCGCCGGTCCGGCGGGCGAGGGTATAGGCGCCGCGGGCGGTTGTGACGCCTTCGGCGACGACCATGCCCATGGAACTGAGGATTTCCGGCAGGCGTTTGCCGCGGCCGAGCTCCTCGCCGACGTGCCGGTTGCGGCTGTGTCCGCTGGTGCAGGTCACGATCAGATCTCCGATTCCGCTCAGGCCCGAGAAGGTCTGCGCCTTGCCGCCGAGCAGTTCGCCGAGGCGGCCCATTTCGGAAATTCCGCGGGTCATAAGCGCGGCTTTCGGATTGTCCCCGAGCTTCATGCCGTCGATGATGCCGGCCGCGATGGCCATGACGTTCTTGAGCGCTCCTCCGAGCTCCACTCCGACGACATCGCTGCCGGTATAGACCCGGAAATTGTCGTTGATGAACAGTTGCTGCACAAGTTCGGCGTCGGCCGGATTCGCGGAAGCGGCGACCACGGCGGTCGGCACGCGCCGCGACACCTCCTCGGCGTGGCTGGGCCCGGAGAGGACCGCGTACCGGTTCGGGCCGAGCACCTGCCGCACCATTTCGCTGATCAGCAGCCAGGAATCGACTTCGATCCCCTTGGCCACATCCAGCAGCAGGTGGCGCTGCGGGTCGAAGTGCGGCTTGAGTTTGTCGAGCACCCCGCGCAGATACTGCGTCGGAGTCGCGAGCAGCAGCAGCCCGGCGCCGTCGGCGGCCCTGCCGATATCGGCTTCGAACGACAGGGCTTCCGGCAGCTTCACGCCGGGCAGGAAACGGACGTTTTCGCGCTTTTCGCGCATCTCGTCCAGATAGTCCGGGAACGGACCCCAGCTCACGACTTCGTGCCCGTTGTCGATCAGGTTCATGGCGAGGGCCGTGCCCCAGGCGCCGTCGCTCAATACCGCGATTTTCATTTGCCGCTCCCCCGCTTGCCGGCTCCGCTGTCGAAGCGGTTTTCGGTGCCGTTCAGCAGGCGTTTGATGTTGGATATGTGCCGCAGGATCGCGAGAAACGCGATGAGGGCGAAAAAGAATACCGTCGAATTGGCCAGCGGGAAGGGGGTGCCGATCCCGAGCCCGAAGAAGAGCGCCGCGATGATCGGCAGCGACGCGGCGGCGACGATGCTGGCCAGCGACACGTAGCGGCTGGTCAGGAAGGTCACGACCCAGACCGCAAGCGCGCAGAGCAATGGATACGGCGCGAGGGCCAGCGCGACGCCGGCGGCAGTCGCCACCCCCTTGCCGCCCCTGAAGCGCAGATAGATCGGGAACACGTGCCCGAGAATGACCGCGAGCCCGGCCGCGAGGGCCAGATTCGCCGTGTTTTCCTCGAAGGTCATGTTGACGAGGACGACCGGAAGCGCTCCCTTGAGGAAGTCGAGGAAAAAGCAGATTTTTCCCGCGATTTTGCCGATCGAACGCGTGACGTTGGTTGCTCCGATGTTGCCGCTGCCGACCTTGCGGATATCGATGCCGTGCAGCCGCCCGATCAGGTAGCCGAACGGAATCGAGCCGATCAGGTAGGAGGCCGCCGGAACGATGAAATATTCCAGATTCATGAAAATCTCCCGTAATCTTAATTGAAACCCGCCCGCGGGGATACTATATTCTCCGATAAAATATCGCGGAATTGCGTTTATTGCAAATACGGGAGAGCTGAAATGCATAAAATCGTTCGTTTGATCGTCGCCTCCGGCGAGCAGTGCGCCGATCTCAGGTACGCGGCCGGATTTTCCACGCCCGACGAGTTCATCTACTTCGACGACGGCACACGCCGGGGAGTCGTCATGTCGGCGCTCGAATACGGCCGCGCGATCCACTCGGCTCCGCGGGACGTCGAGGTGCACGCCGAGACCGAGTTCGGCCGGAACCGGCTTGAGATTCTGAGCGGGATCGCCTCGATGCTGCGGAGCGGTGTGTTTCTGGTTCCCGCCGATTTCCCGCTTGCGCTTGCGGACCGGCTGCGCGAGAACGGTTTCAAAGTGGTGCCGGAGACGGGGGCTTTCTTTCCGTCTCGGGAGTGGAAGCGCCCGGAAGAGGTCGAGGAGATCGTCCGTTCGCAGCGCGCCGGCGAGGCCGGCTGCCGCCGCGCGTTCGCCGTGCTGCGTGAAACCGATGTCGACCGCTCGGGGCGGCTGGTCTGGAACGGCGAAATCCTGACCAGCGAAATCCTGCGCGGCGAGATCGACGTGGAGATGGTGCGGCTCGGCATGCTGCCGACCGGCACGATCTGCGCCGGCGGCGAGCAGGGGGCGCAGCCGCACAATATCGGTTCCGGGCCGCTGTTTGCGGACCGTCCGATCGTCATGGATATTTTCCCGCGTTCCGCCTGCAGCGGATACTGGGGAGACCTGACCCGGACCGTCGTGCGCGGGCGCGCTTCCGACCTCGTCAAGCGCGCTTACGATGCGGTGCTCGCCGCCCGCGAGCTCGGCAAATCGCTCATCGCGATCGGCGCCGACCCCGCGGAGATTCACCGGGCGGCGGCGGAAAGCATGGAGAAGGCCGGTTTCCATACCGGCGAAGGGGAGAAGGCCGCGTTCGGCTTTTTCCACGGGCTCGGGCACGGCGTCGGGCTCGATATTCACGAAGCCCCGCGGCTCTCGCTGCGCAACAACGTGCCGTTCCGGGGCGGCGAGGTCGTCACGGTCGAGCCGGGGCTGTACTATCCGGAGTGGGGCGGCATCCGCCTGGAGGACCTTGTCTGGCTCGCCCCTTCCGGGGAGGCGCGATGCCTGACCGAGCTCGAAGATTTTCTCGAATTGTAACGGGGGCCGGGCCGGATTTCCGAAAATTGCCGCATCCCCTTTACTTTTCCGGGAAACGGCTGTATATTAGGGATGAACAGTCTGTTCCTTCCGTTTTGCATGAAAGGCGTTACCGAACAATGGACGATTCCTCCGACGGAGCGTTTCGATTATCCGGCTGTCTGCGGCCGGAACGGTGCATTGTGCTCGAACGGGCCGGCAAGCGCGAGGTGCTCGACAAGCTGATCCGGCTGTTGTCCGGTCCCGGCGGTGCGGGGGAGGAGTGTGAAATCGCCCGGGGCATCCATGCCCGGGAGCGTCTGCTGAGCACCGGCATCGGGTTCGGCGTCGCCATCCCGCATGTCCGGCTCGCTTCGGTGCGCGGCCTGGAGATCGCCGCCGCGCTGGTTCGCGGGGGCGTCGCCGACTACGGCAGCCCGGACGCGGTGCCGGTCCGCCTGGTCGTGATGATTGTGGCCCGCATCGACCAGCATGAACTTTACCTGCGTGTGCTTTCCCGGCTGAGTTCCCTTCTGAAAGAGGACGGTTTCCGGGAACGCGTGTTCGGCTGCGCCGACGCGGCCGGGCTCTGCGCGGCTTTCACGGAAGATTGATTTCCCGGGGAAAACGAATCCGGCCGCCGGGCCGGTGAATGATAGAGAGAGAAGAAAGGATGGACATGAATCAGGAAGATGCGGTTCCGCAAATCGACTGGGGGCGTGCGGACCTGTTGATCGAGCTTGCGCTCAACGAGGATCTCGATACGACCGGAGACGTGACGACCGCTTCGGTCGTTCCGGAAGAGGCGACCGCCACCGCCGTGCTGCGCTGCAAGGAGCCGAAGATGGTGCTGGCCGGAATCCAGATCGCCGAACGTGTGTTCAAAATGGTCGAGCCGCGTCTGCAGTTCCGGACCATGAAGGACGACGGGGACACCTGCGAATACGGTGAAGTCATCGCTGAGGTTTCCGGTCCGGCGCGCGGCATTCTCGTCGCGGAACGGACCGCGCTGAATTTTCTGCAGCGGCTCTGCGGCGTGGCGACGACCGCTTCGAAGTACGCGGCGGCGCTGGAAGGGACCGGAACCGAGATCCTCGATACGCGCAAGACGACGCCCGGTTACCGCAACCTTGAAAAGTATGCGGTCGCGGTCGGCGGTGCGACGAACCACCGCATCGGCCTTTACGACCGGGTCATGATCAAGGACAATCACCGCGAGCTTGCCGCGATGGAAGGCGCGGGCGGCATCGCCCGCTCTGTCGGGCGCGCCCGTGCAAAGTATCCCGAGCTCGAAATCGAGGTCGAGGCGGACAGTCTCGACGAGGTCCGCGAAGCCGTCGAGGCCGGCGCCGAATACATCATGCTCGACAATATGTCCGACGAGATGATGGCTGAGGCGGTCAGGATCGTCGCGGGCCGCTCGAAACTCGAAGCCTCCGGCGGCATCACGCTCGAGCGCCTGCCGCGGATCGGCAGACTCGGGGTGGATTATGTCTCGAGCGGGGCTCTGACCCACTCGGTCAAGGCGGCCGACATTTCGCTCGATATCGAGGCTGACAAGTGATAGCCCGGCTGACCGGAATCGTGGCGGAGTCGGGTTTTTCCGGCTGCGTGCTTGACGTTCACGGCGTCGGTTACGAGGTCGCGATTCCGGTTTCGACCTTTGAAAAGCTGCCGCAGCCCGGCGGGGAGGCGCGGCTTTTCATCCATACGCAGGTGCGGGAGGATGCGATTCAGCTTTTCGGCTTTGCGACCGTCGAGGAGAAGAATCTGTTCCGGCAGCTGCTGAACGTTTCCGGCATCGGCGGGAAGCTGGCGCTCTCGGTGCTTTCGGCCATGCCGGTGCAGAATTTCTGCGCGGCCGTCCAGTCCAGCGACGTCAAATCGCTGTCGCGGATTCCCGGCATCGGCAAGCGGACGGCGGAGCGCCTCGTGGTCGAGCTCAAGGATAAGGTGACTTCGACCGGGGCGGCGAGCGTTTTCGCCTCTCCCGGCGAAAACGCTCCGGCCACTGCGGTCGGGGATGCCGCGCTGGCGCTCGAGCAGCTCGGTTTCAAGCGCGATGCGATCGACAAGGTCCTCAAGGCGCTGGCGTCGGAACTCCCTCCGGCCGAGCAGAGTACCGAAAACCTGCTTCGGCAGGCGATCATCCGGCTGAAATTCTGACCGGCGGCGGAGGAAGCATGAAACGGAAAGCCCGGAGACTGCAATATGCCGGAGTCATCGTGCTCCTGCTGTTCGCCGTCCTCTACACCAAAGAGGAGATCACCCTCGCCGGAAACGAATCGTCGCGCTTCGGCGTGATTCAGGCGCTGGGCGAGCAGGGGGTGTTTCACATCGAGCGCACGAATTTCGCCTCGACGGTGGACCGGGTCGAATGGAACGGCCATGTTTATTCGGATAAACCGCTGCCGCTCAGCAGCGCCGCCGCCGTGGTCCACGGAACCGTCCACCGCCTGACCGGCATCAATTTTTCGGAAAACCGGATGCTGGCAATCTATCTCATCAACCTGCTGTTCTCCGGCGGCTGCAATATTCTGCTGTTTCTCTGGATGTTCCGGCTGCTGCGCCGCACCTGCCGGGGCCGGATCGAGGTGAAGTGGCTGCTGGCGCTGGCGATGTGCCTGTCGACCTGGCTTCTGACCTACTCGGTTATTTTCAACAACCACACGCCGGCCGCGCTGGCCGTGCTGGGGCTGGTGATCGCGCTGGAGAAGTACCGTCGGCGGCCGACGCTCCGGGCGGCCGCCTGCGCCGCGGCGGCCGCCGGTGCTGCCGGGGCGCTGGATATTCCGCTGGGCTTTTTCTGCGGCATCGCTGCGGCGGCGGGAATCGCGCTCGAGAGTCCGGCGCGGCAGCGCCTGCGGCCGGTGCTGACGGTTTTCGCTGTCGGCGGCGGGATTGCCGCCGGAATCGTGCTGCTGAATCATATCGCGTACGGAACGATCCTGCCGCTTTATATTGCCGGGGGGTCGTACGTGCCGCCGCTGCTCTGGGCGACGATGCCGGTTTACTGGTATGAGTGTCTCTTCGGCTTCCGGGGGCTTTTCAGCTATCAGCCGTTTCTGCTGCTGATCTTTCCGGCGGTCTGGCTGCTGCGGAAGAAGCTGCGGGTGCCGGAGTGGACCGGGCTCGGCATCGCGGCGGCGGTCGTCGTTTTCTATCTGAGCCTGACCGGGGAGTACGGCGGCCCCTCCTACGGCATGCGCTACCTGGTTCCGGTGATTCCGGTTTTCTGGCTCGTGATCTCCCGCTGGATTCTGAGCTGGAAACAGGCGGTCTGGAAAGCGGCGGCGGTCGTTCTCCTGCTGCTGTGGGGATGCGTGACCTCGCTTATCGGCGTCTACTGCCCGTTCTGCATCGCGAATGAAGGCGCCCATACGCCGGACGGCCACTTCTCGAACACGATCCGCAGCCCGTTTCTCAGCAATCTTCTGGTCATGACCTTCGAGCGGGACCCGGAGGGAGAGATGACGAGGCGGCTGATCGATTCGCTCGGCGAAGAGGCCAGCTTCCGGCATATTTACGTCTCCGGCGTCCATATGCGTTCGCCGCAGCTCGTGGCCGAACTGCTCCGGAGCAGTCTGGCGGAGCGGCTCAGGGCGGAGAAAACTTCTCCGCATTGAGCCGCTGTTTCCCGGTTTCCCGGCCTCCGTGCGGAAGGGAGCCGCATGCTGCGCGCGTCCCCCCCCGCCTGTCCGCTCCATATGCCGCGGGAGCCGGAGGGGGGACGGAGCGTCCCCGCCGGGGAGACCGCGGCTTGCCGGACAATTAAACCAGAGGCATGAACGAATTCATGTAGATTGCGGCGACCGAAGTGGCGTTCGCGTAGCCCGGCGCCTGTTCGAGCAGGCCGGCGAGCGACGGTTCCTTGATGGTCATGTCGACGAGCTTGTCGATATCCTCTCTCCGGAAGCCGACGTCGCAGAGCTTCTGAGTCACGCCGCATTTGTTGAGCCAGGCCTGGACCGCTTTGCCGGCTTCGTGGGCCTCTTCGGGTTTGCCTTCGAGGTCCGGCGCGATCGGCTTGAGCAGGTCGGCGAGGATGAACGACTCCTGCGGATAGATCGCCTGGACCACGGCCGGGAGCAGGCAGGCAAGCCCGAGCCCGTGCGACAGCTCCGGTTTCAGCGCCGAGAGCGGATGCTCCAGCGCATGCGTGTAGTGCAGCAGGCCGTTGTCGAACGACAGCCCGCCGAGCATCGAGGCATAGAGCAGGAAATAACGCGCATTCAGGTCGCCCGGATCTTTTTCCGCGAACGGCAGGTAGCGTACGACCAGCTCGATGGTGTTCTTGCCGAGCATGACGGCGAGCGGATTGGTCGATTTGCTCGTGGCCGCTTCGATGACATGGTTGACCGCATCGATGCTGACGAAGCGGGTCTGCTCCTTCGAGAGCCCGGTCATGAGGGCCGGGTCGTCGATCGACCAGGTCGGGTAGATGCAGTCGAAGGCGATGACCGGCTTCTGCTCGGTTTCCGGAATCGACAGCACGGCGAAACGGTTGACTTCGGTGCCGGTGCCGTGCGTGAGGTTTACCGCGACGATCGGCAGCGCACCCTCCGGCGTAAAGCCCTGCGAGAAGAGTTCGCGCGCGGTTTTGCCGGGGTGACGCAGCAGGATCGCCGCGCTTTTCCCTGTGTCGATCGGGCTGCCGCCGCCGATGGCGATGACGGCCTGGGCCCGGATGCCCTTGCCGAGAGCGGTCGCTTCGTCGGCCTGCATCGTGGTCGGGTTCGGGGTCACGCGGTCGTACAGCGCGTAGCTGATTTTACGGCTGTTCAGGATCTTTTCGACCACCTCCCACGCGCCGGTGCGTTTGTAGGAGCTGCGGCCGGTGACGACCAGGACGCTCGTGATTCCGCGGGCGGTGAGCTGGTCGGCGATATCGGCGAAATACTGAATCGCGCCGACTCCGAAATAAAGGTTGGTCCGTGTCCGGATGACCCGGACGCTGTAGATGTCAATGCCGTTTTCCCACATGATATTCCTCCTCAATGTGAAACAGTTCCACTCCGGCAGGCTTTTTTCACCTCCGTCCGCGCAACCGGCCCGGACAATGCTAATGTAGCACCGTCGGATGAAATGTCAAATCGTTTCCGGCACAAGCGGTAAAGAGGGCGCGTCACCAGGGGCAGTATTCCGGCACGTGTTCGCGGAGGAAGCGGTCGAGCTGCCGGTAGCCCGGGCAGAGCCGTTCGACTTCGCGCCAGTAGCGTGCGGAGTGGTTGAGTTCGATCCGGTGGGCGAGCTCATGGACGACCACATAGTCGACGACCGGCTCGGGCCAGCGGACGAGCCGCCAGGAGAAATTCAGCCCGCCGTCCCGGCTGCAGGAGCCCCAGCGTCCGCGGGCGCCGCCGACCCGGACATGGCGGTAGGTCAGGCCGAATCGTCCGGCGGCGTCAGAAACCTTCGGTTCGAGCAGTTCGGCGGCGAGTTTCCGGTAAAGCTGCTCCAGTTCCGTTCTGACGGCCGCTTCGTCTCCGGCCGGAATCAGGAACGCCCGGTCGAAGGCCAGCACCTTCCGGGTGAAGCGGACCGGATACAGCGTCCCGAGGTAATGGAATTCGCCGCCCTCGCGGAATTCGGGAACGGTCCGGCGCGCCTCGACCTGCTCGAACTGTCTGCGGAGACGTTCGATCAGGTCGGGATTGTGCGCGATGATGCGTTCGATTTCGGCGGCGGAGGCGCGCAGCGGCGCGAGGACCTCCAGCCGTCCGTCTTCGGGGCGGATGGTGAAGGCGACCCGGCGGCGGCGCGCCGAGCGGGTGATGACTGGCGGAAGTTTCAATTCTGCTCCGTGGTTCGACCGGTAAAACTGATAGACAATATAACCGTTTTTCCGCTTTTATCAACAGCGGAATATGCCTCTTTGCTCGTTTTCCTTCCGGCCGCCGAAGCGGGGTTTTATGATTTTTTTCATGTTTTTTCGCAAAAAAAGAAAACTTCACACTTGCAAATGGGGTGTTCGGGGGATATATTTAAAAATACCAAGCGCTCATAGCTCAGTTGGTAGAGCAAGTGACTCTTAATCACTGGGTCCTGGGTTCGAGTCCCCGTGAGCGCACCATTTTTCGCCTCAGACTGCCTCAGCAGGTACCATCAAGTACCACTGAGGTATTTCTTTTGCCTTCAGAAAATTTATTTTTGGCTGTGGACGATACCGAAATGAAAGGGCAACTCCGTGGCCGGGAAATCTTTACGTTTGAATGTCGGCTCGATCTTCACCAAAGGGCCGGGCAAAATCTACTTTTATCGCTACCTGCTTGACGGACACCGCAAAACCGTCAGCCTGCAAACCGCCAATCGCGTCGAAGCGATCCGGGAAGCGGAGGCTCTGTGTCCGATCGTACAGGCCACCAGCGCCGAAGTGATCGCCGCTCACGTCAGCCAGGCGCGCGGCCTGAGTTCCGTGGAACGCAATCTTTCTTTAAGTGAAGTCAGGGAGTTCTATTCCTGCCATCCGCGCCGCACGACTCCCGCGACCTGCGAGATTCAGCTCGATGACGGCAAAATCTTCAAATCGAGCAAGACGATGCTGAACGTCAGCAAACTGTCGGTCGGCGAGCACTCCTATAAAGTCCGCGCCATCGACAAGGACAAGAACATCGGAGAGTGGAGCGAAGTTCAGACCTTCACCATTTCGCGCTCTCCGGCAAGGACAACTCCGGCAGCATCGCGAAATACATCGTGACCTGTGGCGACAAGTCGGTCGAAACCACGACCTCCACCGCCGTTCTGAGCGATTTCGGAGTCGGCAAGCAGACCGCCTATGTCGTCACCTACGATGCCGAAGGAAATGCGAGCAAGCAGACGAAGGTCAGCTTCACGGTCAAGGACGCGACGCCTCCGGAACAGGTGACCGGGCTTGCCGTCCCGGTCGCGGACAGCAAGTACAAGGCGACGCTTTCGTGGAATCCCGGCGTGGACAACTCCGGCAAAGTGGCGCAATACGAAATCCAGCTCGACGACGGCAAGATTTTGAAATCGGGCAAGACGATGCTGAACGTCAGCAAACTGTCGGTCGGCGAGCACCCCTGCAAAGTCCGCGCCATCGACAAAGACAAAAATGTCGGCAAATGGAGTGACGCGCAGACTTTCACCGTCAAGGACATGACCGCGCCGGGAAATGTCTCCATCAAGGCGAAAGTCGAAGAAAACAGTCTGCTGCTGATCTGGAAAACGCCGAAGGACAACGTCGGCGTGACCGGCTATATTCTGAAGTACGGCGTCAACCTCGAACATACGGAAATCCTGGCGGCGAACGAGCTGAGCTTCCGGATCGACGGAATCGCCAAGGGCAGCTATCAGTATCAGATTGTCGCCGTGGACGCGGCGGGCAACGAGAGCTAAGCGAAGACCGGAAAAGCGACGATCAAAATGGAGTTTCCCGTGGCGGACCTCAACCTAGAGCTGCCGGAGCTGGCGTCGCTCTCCGGTTTCGATTCCGGCCTGCGTGCGGCGGCCCCGGAAACCGTCGCTGATCCGCTGGCCTTCTGCAGCTACCTCAAGCTCGAATCAGCGCTGAAACTCTCCGTCGTCGAGCTGCTCGGCCAAGATGAAACCAGCAAACGGCCTGCAACGCTTTTTGCTGTCGCATCCTGATTATTTCCACATTCACAAAACTCCTTCCCGAATCGCGCCAAACGCTTCAGGAAGGAGTTTTTCATGTAGCTCCGTTCTCTACCAAGGCACCACATTCACGCCCGAAAATACCTTTAGAAGTACCACCGAGTACCATCTGCGGTTGTCAAATTTATCCCGAGGTGTATATTAACTCATATATCATTTTATTATAC
>ERZ1034952.897-NODE-897-length-26370-cov-7.896561_pt1 | contig 26370 bp, 20 predicted proteins | sample MGYA00520625_ERZ1034952 | MGnify/ENA primary metagenome ERZ1034952 (study PRJEB33766, sample SAMN09781773) | gut metagenome | biome: gut microbiome | host: Homo sapiens | place: Madagascar | study: EMG produced TPA metagenomics assembly of the PRJNA485056 data set... | reverse complement strand
ATTACGACACGAAGATCGAGGGTGAAGTCCTCGGGGAAAAGGTCGATTCCTTTGCGGAGATTCCCGTCACCGAAGACGGACGCCTGCTGTATAGCTACGGAATGATACTTCTTGAAAGAGTCTGATCCGACTGTTTACAACGGTGAAGGTGATACAATGAATGTTGATAATCCGTATAACCTCAACCTGGAATCAACAGAATCGCAGACGGTAAGCGAAAATCGGGCCGATGAATCGGTTTTGAAAGAGACTTTCAAGGAATATTTCGGAGGATTGAACTATTTCTTTGCCGCAGAACAGGCCGATTTTACCCTTGAAGATGTGATCGCACATATCGGTGTTGATCCTTCGGAGTACCGTTACGATGCTGAGCGGGAGGCGCAGATTTATTCATGGTATGCTGCAGAAAGCAAAGCAAGAGTGCTGCATGTCTGGTTTAAGAATGGCAAGCTCTACGCTTGCGGCGCATACAATCTCGGTTTTCCGAAAATGTCATAGTCTGTGTGCGGGAGATGCTTGCTGCGGCAAGCTTCTTCCCGAAAGGCACCGAATGGGATTCGGTACCTTTCGGAAAGGAAGGATAAATGAAAAAGCTGATTTATGTTTTATCTTGATATTCATCTTTTTAATGTCCGTTTCCGCTTGCGCTTCAAAGCGCAACAATTGTAGTGATAATGATAATAATTATTACGGAGAGGATCCTATGGATTTCAAAAGCTTTAAGCTGGTGCAAACCGATATGACGGCACAGCACCGTGTTTATGAGGGATACAAAACGGAGAACGGCGTTCATCTGGAGTATTACATCAGCACGGAAATGCGGGATGATAAGACCTCCGGGAATGTGGAATGCCGCGATACCATCCGCAAAATTGACGGAGACGAAAAGCTTTTTCAACGGCTGTGTGAATTATTCGGTCATTGCGGAATAGAAAAATGGGCAGACTTTCACGGTTACGATCCTCAGGTGCTTGACGGAACCGGTATGAGCTTTGAGGCCGTGTTGGCGGACGGGACAGAGATAAACGCCCGGGGAACCAACAGCTTTCCGAAAAACTATTCGTCATTTGCGCAGGAGCTTTGTAAGCTCATAACGACCGAAAAAATAAGCTCGGTGCGGTTTTCCGAAGGCACCTATGAGATCACACTGCCGGAAAGCTGGGTGGGTACCGTTACGGCAAGCTTTTCCGAAAACCGGGTGGCGTTTTATGTTGATAAAACCGATGGAGGAGATCTCACATTTTTTATAATCGATAATGATACATACGGTTATTCATCAGATTCCTATAAAGGAAGAAAAGAAGTCGGGCGGCTTGTTTCGGACGAGGATGTCAGATTTATTACGGCACGGGATAATTACGCCATTGCTTCTTATGCGGCTGTGGTTTCGGAGGAAGCGCTGGGACTTTGGAAAAATTATAAAAGCGATAAGCTTGCCATAATTGAAAGTCTTCGCGGTGTAAACGGGTATGCGTTTTATCCTGAGGACGGAACGGTCCTGTACTACGCAGATGCGAGGGAAATGGCAGATAAAGCGAGAAGCCTTTGGCTGAGCTTGAATTTTGCAGGTGAGTATCCGGGTAGCGCGAAGCCTGTACGGTTCAAGCGGAAGGATTACGTGACTATGTTTCCTCCGTATGATTATATAAACACGATCGAAGGTGTACGCAAAAAATTCTTAAAGGTTTTTTCGGAGGAATTTACCGATAAAACGCTTAATCGTGCGGTTGCCGATAAAGAACTGATCGAATATAAGGGCAATGTCTATGTAGCTTGTAAGAAGCGTAAGGGCGAAGCCTCTTACAACAGCTGTGTGGACTGCGTCCGGGATGAAGGCGACGGAAAATTTACGGTTGTGATTGCTGTGAAAATGCCGCCAAGCGGCAACAAGCTCTATGTTGACCTTCCAACGGAGAAAAACGCCGCAGGAGAGTTTGTGTTTACGGATTATCCCTACTGGGAAAAAAGTGAATGATCTTTCCTTTTTGAACTGGAACATACCGGGATCTTTTCTCGGCAGACGGTGAGATTACTGAAGCATCTGATTGGAAACAGCCTTTATGACAGGGATTATTCGATCCCAAGGAGCCATTGAATTTCGAAAACAAACAAAAAATAAAAATTCATACGAGGAGTAGATATGAAAAGATTTGTTTTTGCTTTTATGCTTGTGTTAGCATTTGTGGGATTTGCTGCCGCAACGGTTAGCGCGGAGGGGCCGGCGAAGCCCGTGATTGTAGCGGAAATGCCGGATTGCTATATGACTATCGGCGGTGACGGTATTACCCTGTTCACAAATGTCAGTGTGCCCGACGGCGGCACACCGGTATATCAGTGGTATGTCACGGATATAGAAAACATGGCGATGATCCGTGCCATCGACGGCGCAGACGGGGAGAGCTATAGGGTGCCGGAGGAATTGGGAGTGAAATGGTACTGTTATGCTGCTTGGAATGTGGTCGGAGGCTTAGAAAGTGCGCCGACATACAGCCGCCTGATCCGTGTGGAGTTTTATGAAAACAATTCCCCGCACATTCACAGCTTCGGCGAGTGGATGGTGACCACAAAGCCAACCTGTACGGAGGCGGGCATTAAGACACGGGAATGTGATTGCGGTGTTACCGAACGTGCCGAAATTCCTGCTACCGGACACAAGTGGGATTCGGGAACAATAACAAGAGAACCTACTCCCGAAGCCGACGGCGAAAAGACCTATACCTGCCTTGTCTGTAAGGCAACTATGACAGAGCCGGTAAAATACAGCGGAAGTCCTGAAAGCGACGATGTCGAAAAAAGCAGCGTTGAGCCGGATAAAGACAGGAGCACCGATCTAAAAGAAAATAGCGAAAACAGCACGGAACAAACTTCTCCTGCGGAGAGCGATAAGTTTTCTTTTCCGTGGTGGATCGTTGCCGTTATCGCCGCGGTGGCGATTGGCGGGGGTATTTTGGCAATTGTTTTAATTCGAAAAAGCAGTTCTGATTCGAAAAAACAGTTCTGATTCGGAAAGGTACTTATGTAGGAAAGATACAGGTGCGAACCCCCTTGTGGGACATAATGAATACCGTATCATAAGCGGAAAAGGCAAAGGCAACCGAGTTCTGTTTGGGTCAAATCGGTTGCCTTAATTTAATCATATAAGTCTATCACAGATGGTAGATGGGAATAACACGGTCGTTGCCTTTCAGTGTGATAAGCCTGTCATAAAGGTAAATGACTCCGCCCGGTCCTCGCTTTGTGCCGGGGGTCTTGTCGAGCAAGTCAAATGCATCCATATCCTTCTTCTGTGGATCCGCATGCTTTTTCATTTCGAGAGGATACAGTGTTCCGTTTTCTTTGATTACCAGATTGATCTCGTTCATATCTTTGTCGCGGTAGGAATACAGCGGCGGTTCAACGATTCCCTTGTTATAATAACTCTTAATGACCTCGGAGATCACGAAGCTTTCAAAGAAAGCGCCGGCCATAGCGCCGTTTTTCAAAACATCCGGCGTGTTCCAACGAGTAAGGTAGGCCGCCGGCCCGGTATCCAAGAAATACAGCTTCGGAGTCTTTACCGCACGCTTGGTGATGTTGTTTGAGTATGGCTTCAACAGATAAACGATGTTGGAGGCTACAAGGATCAAAAGCCATCGTTCCGCTGACGGCTGACTGATCCCGACATCCCGCGCCATAGAGGCAAGGTTTACGAGCTGCCCTGTGGACGCTGCGGCAGCGGTCATAAAGCGAGTGAATTTCACGGTGTCTCCGATCTCGGACAGGTCTCGGCCATCGCGTTCAATATAGGTGCGCACATAGTCTCCGTAAAACATCTGCCAATTAAAATCCGGATTCTCACAAAGCTCCGGAATAGAGCCGCGCCGGATCATCTTCCACACATCCTCGTATGGAATGTTGGCAAGCTGCTTTTTGCGCTCATCAAAATACGCATCCGTCGGCAGAAACGGTGTGTCATAGGAAACACCGTACCGCTCACGCAAAGAGAAACCAAGCAGAGTTACCAGCCCGATTCTGCCGGACAGCGATTCGCTGACGCCTTTCATCTTTCACGAATTTTCTTAAATTCATTGTGGTACAAGATTGAAATCCGGAAAACTATCTGAAATCCACCTTGTTTTCTGCCATAATCTCATTGTAAGTTTCACTGATTGCATTTTTGCAGTTATTGTTATCAGCGTTACACAGTGTCTGAGAGAGCATCTTTCAGGCACTGTTTTTATCCCCGAATCGGGAAGCGGCTATCCGTCTGTGTGGCGAGCGGAACCAAGAGCACTGATATACGGGTGGCTCCCGTATACCGCGACGATCCGGCAGGGCACAATGGTTCTCCCGTAACTCGCGGCCCGGCCACAATGAAGGTGGGGAGATGAAATTCCTGTGGACCTGTTCGCCGCAGGCGGAGGCAATGAGCATTTTGTTTTTGAATATACCAAGTAAATTATGGCAAAAATACAAGTTGTAAAGGCGAACACATGGAGGTGTAATGATTTATGGAACAGTCTGAAAAGAACTTATCTGAACTGGTGGATATAAGAGATGTCGTGATAGATAAAAGCCTGCCGCTGGAAGAGCGTGTGAGGTCTTATGTTGAACAGATCAAGGATCCGTATCGCTTTAAGGTCGGAGATGTCGTTGTCCGGGTATCATACGCAGACAAGGACAAATCACTTACCGACAGCTTTACCTCCATGATCGCTTCAATGTAATGGTAATAATTGCTATGCGGATTTTAAGTGTAACGGCTGGATTTTCTCGGTTGTCTGTGCTATAATCAAATACGGACAAAATCAGCGATAACTCCGGCTGTTTATTCGTACTCGAATAATACAGATAGGAGTGGCGCTATGAATAAGATTATAGATCAAACATTCAAGGTTGCCATCTATCTTCGTTTATCGAAGGAGGATGACGACCTTTCGTGCTCTTCGGGAGCCAAAAGCGAAAGCAACAGTATCAGCAACCAGAGAAAGCTGATATATGACTTTATTAAATCGCATCCGGAGCTCGAAATGTATGACGAGTACAAGGATGACGGAAAAAGCGGTTCCAACTTTGACCGTGCTGAATTTCAGCGAATGATGAAGGATATCGAGGCGGGAAAGGTCAACTGCGTAATCGTAAAGGATCAGTCCCGTTTCGGCAGAGACTATATTGATGTCGGAAAATACAAAGAAAAGATTTTCCCCAAACTCGGCGTTCGGTTTATTACCATAAACGAGGGCTATGATTCGCTTTCGGCAACATCTTCGGATGATCTTGCCTTTACAATCAACAGCTTCGTTTATGATTTTTATATCCGCGATATATCTACTAAGATCCGTACAAACCTTACGGCGAAAAAGCAAAACGGAGAGTATGCCGGAGCATTTGTGGCTTACGGATATGTGAAGGACAGCGACGACAAGAGTAAATTGGTTGTCGATCCGTTTGCCGCAAATGTTGTAAGGGATATATTCCGGTGGAAAATCGAAGGGCTGAGTCCGCAGAATATTGCCGTGCGTCTGAACGAACTCGGCATCCCCTCGCCTGCGGAGTATAAGCGGCTGAGCGGAAGCAAGTACAAAACGAGCTTTCAGACATCTTCAAAAGCCATATGGAGTCATGTTTCCGTAAGGCGCATTCTGAAAAATGAAATTTATCTCGGCGTGATGATCCAGGGCAAACGAACAACGCCGAATTATAAGACCAAGACAGTGGTTACAAAAGCAGAAAGTGAGTGGCTTCGCGTGGAAGGTACACATGAGGCTATTATTTCTGCGCGTGATTTTGAGCTTGTTCAGGAGCTGCTGAGGGATGACACGCATTGCCGTGCGGGTGATGTAACCGTACCGGTATATGCCGGCCGCATTTATTGCGGCGACTGCGGCGCAGCGGCCGTCAGAAAGACGGTACCCTACGCAGGTAGGCATTATGTGTATTATGTCTGCAACGCCAATAAGCACGATAAAACGGTGTGCAGCAGGCATTCCATAAGAGAAGATGTTTTGGGTCAGGTAATTTATCAGACGGTCCGGCACCAAATCGACCTGCTGCTGGATGTAGATAAGGCATTACGGCAGTTTGAGAATCTGTCATGGGAAAAGCACAAACTGAAGCAGCTTGACGCAAGCATCGAAATACAGGAAGAAGTCGTTCGGAAAAACAACACGCTGCGCCTCGGAATCTATGAGGATCTGCGGGCGGGCTTGCTGGACAGGTCCGAATATGAGTCTCTGAAAAAAGAGCTTGCAGAAAGAATCGCCGAAGCAACTGCCGCCATCGAAAAGCTGAATAAAGAGAAACGGGAGATCCTCGACGGCGTTTCAAAGCAGCAGTCCTGGATTGAACAGTTCCGTCAGTATGAAAATGTGACCGAGCTCACGCGGCCAATGGTCATTCATCTGATAGAACGCATCAATATTTTTGAGGACTCCCATATTGAGATCGTGTTCCGCCATCGGAATCAGATCAAGGAAATATTGCGGTTTATTTCAGAGCAAACCACAGACAAAAAAGTATTGGCTATGCCGATAAGGGAGGTGGGATAGTGGCCAGAGTATCACGGAAAAACGGCGTTTCCGAAGGTCTTCCGAAAGGCCAAAGGCAGGCCGTGTTTCGTACCGCGCTTTATGTCCGTTTGTCTGTTGAGGACAACGGCAAGGCCGATGCGGATTCGATTGAAAACCAGGAACTGCTCCTGAGAAACTATCTTGCCGAGCGGCCATATCTCGAACTGAAAGAGGTATATGCCGATAACGGCTACACGGGTACCGATTTTGAGCGTCCCGCGTTTCATCGAATGATCGAGGATGTGCGGAAAGGACGGATCAATTGCATCCTTGTGAAGGACTTTTCCCGTCTTGGCAGAAACTATGTGGAAACCGGTGAATATCTGGAACGCATCTTTCCTTTCCTCGGCATACGCTTTATTTCCGTCAGCGACGATTATGACAGCAGCTCTGCCAATGCCGGTGAAAAGCTTGCCGCCACTCTTAAAAATTTGATCAACGATATGTACGCAAAGGACATATCTAAAAAGATCTGTTCGACCATGAAGAATAAGAGGCTGCGCGGTGATTACATCGGAAATTATGCCCCATACGGCTATCTGAAGGATGAAAATAATCGGAGCCGATTGGTGATCGATCATGAGATCGCTCCGATCGTAGTCGAGATCTTTGAACTCCGAGCTAAGGGTATCGGATTTGATACTATATGCCGTATACTCAACGAAAAAGGCTATCCCTCCCCGGGGCGGCTACGCTATGAGCGCGGCATTATAACAAATAATAATAAGAAAGGGAGTGAACTGCCCTGGAATCGCCATGTTCTGAAAGACCTGCTTGTCAATGTGGTCTATATCGGGAATCTGGCGCAAGGACGCAGCTCGCAGTGCCTGTATAAGGGCGAAAAATACCATTGGACCAAAGAGGCAGATTGGGATGTGGTTGAAGGGACACACGAGCCGATCATCAGCATGGAGTTATGGAATAAGGTGCAGGAGATCAATACGAAGGCCTCAAGCGATGCGACAAAAACCTTCGGACGCTATGCGCATCTCCCCAAACGACCCAATCCATATGGTTCGGTTTTGAGGTGTGCCGACTGCGGGCGTGTTATGAAATATGTTCGCAGTTACACACGGCCGAGAAAGGACGGCGTGGTCACAGACTACTACAATTATAAATGCCCGACAAACATCGAGCTTGGAGACACGGCATGCTCAAAAAAGAGCATCCGCGCCGATGACCTTGATAAAATCGTGTTGAGCGTTATACGAAAGCAGATGGACATATTCCTTGACACACAAAAAACGCTGCTCGGCTTGATCGCTTTGGAGAAAGAAAAAGCAAAGCACAGTGTGCCGGCAAATCGTGTCAAAGAACTGCAGGATAAGCTGGACCAAAAGAAAAAGCTGTTTTCCCGGTTGTATGTCGACTTCAAGGACGGCATACTGACGCAGCAGGAATATTTGCTTGCCAGAGATGTCTATCAAAAGGAAATCTCCGCATATGAAAGCGAATTGCAGGAGCTTCAGGCAATTAAGACAAAAACCAAGGTGACTGAAACAGGCGCCCGAAAATGGAATCGGCTCATTTCACGCTATTATAAGGCGGAAACGGTGACCGAAGAAATGGTCGAGGCAATGGTTGATGAGATCCGAGTGAATACCGACGGCTCTTTGGACATTCGGTTTAAGTACATGCCTGAGTTTGAGGAAATGTTCAAGGAGTGCGAGCGAATCAGAAAGGAGGTTGCCTAAATGCCGAAAAAACAGATTGCCGTGTATCTCAGACTATCGCTTGAGGATACCGGTGCGAATGATGAGAGCAACAGTATTACGGCCCAGCGCGGCATCATCGCTCAGTTCATTCAAGGGCAGCCTGAGCTTGCTTCCATGAAGACGGTCGAGTTCGTCGATGACGGATATTCCGGGACGAATTTCGACCGTCCCGGTTTTAAGCGGATGATGGAGATGGTGCGCTCCGGTGATGTTTCCTGCATCATCGTGAAAGACCTTTCCCGATTTGCGCGAAACTATATTGAAGCCGGCGATTACCTTGAGCACATCTTTCCATATCTCGGCATTCGGTTTATTGCGGTCAATAACCATTACGACAGCAATCAGTTTATCGGGACAACCGGCGGTATTGATGTTGCCTTCCGAAACTTTATGTATGAGATGTACAGCGTTGACATCTCGAAAAAGGTAAAAGCATCTCAGCATATGCTGATGAGAAACGGCCGGTATGTCAGCCATTGCCCGTATGGATACACAAAGATCAAAGGGCAAAAGCACCATATGGTGCCGGATCCCGAAACTTCGCCCATTGTGCGAGATATTTTCCTGTGGGCTATTGAGGGAAAGAAATCCACGGAAATTGCCCGTATCCTTAACGAAAAGCATATTCCGACGCCGATGCAGCACAAAAAGCTCTCACGGCAAGGTATGGGCAACGATGCAATGTGGAGTCATCAGGCGGTGATCCGAATCATACGGGATTATAAGTATACCGGAGCTATGGTGTCTTTCAAATGCGGAAATGAAACCATTCGGGCCAAGGTGCAAAAACGGTATGCGCCGGAGGATTATGTGATAAATGAGGGCATACACGAACCCATCGTAACACACGATGAATACTACGCAGCGAATGATACTCTGCGGAAGGTGAAAAAGTACGATGTTGTCAGAACCGACCGCCGTGACCGTGTTTACTATTGCGGGCACTGCGGCCGTAGGCTTCGTAAGACCTTTGGCTTGGACGAATATTACTCCTGCGCTACGCCGTTATATATAAGGGACGCTCCGTGCGCCGGCATTCATTGGAGCCGGACAAATATAGAGGATGTTGTTTTCACCACATACAAACGACAACTGCAAATCGTCAGCGAAGAATATCGCAGGACAGTAAGTGAAAAGCAGCCGGATAAGCTTGCTCCTCTTCGGGCAAAGCAAAAATCCCTCCGCGTTCAGCTCGGAGGGATCGGCGGTAAGGTTGCGTCGCTGTATGAGCAATTCCGTTCCGATGAAATATCCCGGAATGCTTTTCTCGAAAAGAAAGGCGCTCTTTCAGAGGATAGGGACAGACTCCAGACGGAGTTATCACGAATCGAGGATGAAATCGAAAGCCTGCTGCAAAAGCAGGAAGAAAGCAACACGGCAATGAATGCGATCAAAAATATCGCCGCTGCAGCAGATGAGCCGGACGATAAACTCCGGGAAAGAATGTACGACGATATAGACCGCGTCATTGTTTTTGACAACGAAAATCTGAAAATTGAATGGAAGTTTGATGTTGCCTTCCAACTTTCATGACCATGTAAAAGCCGGCTTTTCGCTGGCTTTTATGCTGTTTTTGTGTTATAATAACACAAGGGTTATTTTTGTCGAAAGTCCGGAAACCTTTGATATATAAGGGTATTTAAGAATTTTTGGATTCTACTTGACACAAGCAGATGATCTCGGCAGGATCGTGATACCGAAGGAAATACGCCGCACGATGCATATCAGAGAGGGCGACCCGCTCGAAATATACACCGATAACTCCGAAGGGGTCGTATTCCGCAAATACTCCCCTGTCGGGGGATTGAGTGATATATCCGAAAGCATTGCAGATTCGATAAACCGGGCGTGCGGGGTGCCTGTCGCAGTGTGCGACCGCGACCGTATCGTTGCCGCGGCGGGTGCCGGCAAAAAGGAATACGCATCTCAGCCGATATCCGGTTCGCTTTCCTCGGTGATAGCATCGGGAAAGAGCTTTTCCGCTTCGGCGGAACAAACCGTGAATATCGTGGAGGGTAGGGGCAGCGTAAGCTGTCTTTCTCCGATACTTTCGGGCAGGGATGTGATAGGCGCCGTCATTTCGCTGCAAAACGGGAAAAACGGCGGCGAGATCGAAAAGAAGCTTATAGAAACCGGTGCATATATACTTTCCGGCAGGGCCGATTATTAAAACCTAAGAGTTATCATAACGAAAAGCAGCGCTCACACCGTTTGGCGGCGGGAACGCTGTTTTTATATTCGTTTTGCATTTTTATGCCGCGGTTCTTTTCAGCCTGCCGATAAGCGCAAAAGCTCCCATTGCGGCAAGGTTTACCAGAATGACCGCCGGGCCGGTCTGCAGGCCGAAAAACGAAGCGATGATAAACCCGATGATAAAGCAGGAGGCACTCACTGCCGCGGAGGCGGCGACAACGCTTTTGAAGCTTTTGAACAGCCGCATTGCAGTGAGCGGCGGGAACACAACGAGAGCCGATATCATCAGCGCACCGAGCATACGCATTCCGATAACGACTGTGACAGCCGTCAGGAGCGCAAGAATGATATTGTATCGCCCGGATCTCAGCCCGGATGCCTTTGCAAAGGCTTCGTCAAAGGTCACGCAGAATATGCGGTTGTAAAAAAGAAGAAAAAGCACGGCTACGGCAACGGTTAGGCATACCGAAAGTATAAGGTCTTTGTCGGTTATGGTCATTGCGCTGGATTGCCCGAAAAGCGAGGAGCAGACATCCGATGACATTCCGGTCGTGCGGTCGTAAATGATAACGCCGACAGCCATAGAGGCGGTGGAGATAAGCGCTATTGCCGCATCGCCCTTGATACGGCTGCTCTGCGATAGCTTCAAAAGCATAAAAGCGGCTGCGACAACGATGGGGATCGAGATCTCGATCGCCTTTTCGCCGCTCAGGTCAAGCGCCGTTGCAACGGCAAGCGCGCCGAATCCGACATGGGAAAGCCCGTCGCCGATCATGGAATAGCGCTTCAGCACAAGGCTCACGCCGAGCAGTGCCGCGCAGACGGAGACAAGCAGCCCGACAGTCAACGCCCGCAAAAGTATCTTCAGTATGAACGGCTGTGCGATAAGCTCGGATATGCTCATTTTGTATTACCTCCGAAAAAGCCGATGCCGATATCGGAATTCAGGTATTCCTCCCTGGTGCCGCAAAATACCGGCTCGTGGCGGAGGTGGAGTATGTGTGTCGCGCATTCAAGCACTGCCGCCGGGTCGTGCGTAACGGCGATGACCGTCAGCCCGTGTTCGCGGTTCAGGTGCTTTATCAGCGAATACAGCTCGGCAGTGGCGACCGGGTCGAGCCCGGTTGTCGGTTCATCCAGAACAAGCAGCCTTTTTGCCGCGCAAAGTGCACGGGCAAGCAGCGTGCGCTGCTGCTGTCCGCCGGAAAGTTCACGGTAGCAGGTGTCAGCAAGCTTATCTATGCCGAGCAGACGCAGGTTTTCCTCCGCCGCCGCGCGGGAGCTTTTTTTATAAAAAGGCGATCCGTTTTCGGGAAGCGTTCCGGAAAGAACTATTTCGCGCACCGTTGCGGGGAAGTCCTTCTGAACCTCGGTCTGCTGCGGCAGATAACCGATCCCGCCGCGCCCGTGCGGGAATTCCACGCGCCCGTCCGCTGGGCGGATAAGCCCGAGCAGCCCTTTGGTAAGCGTGCTTTTTCCGCTTCCGTTTTCGCCGACAATACAAAGCAGCTCTCCTTCGTGCAGTGCGAAGGATATGTTGCGTGCTACGGTAACGCCGTCATAGGCGAAAGCGAGTTTGTCCGCTTTCAGTATGGTATTCACTCAGTTCACCGCCTTTTTCAGATTTTCAAGATTTTCGCGCATTATGGAAATATAGGTCTTTCCCGCCGCAAGGTCGTCCTTCGAAACGGTGTGGCAGGAATGGAACAAAAGCTTTCGGCAGCCCGTCGCCCCGCATATCACATCCGCAACGGCTTCGTTCGAGAATTCGACATAAAACACGGCGCGTATATCGAGCTCCTTTATTTTCTGAATAAAGAAGGCGACGGTTTCGAGCTTGACCTCGTTATCGGCAGAGCAGCCGTTGAAGGCGGCGTAGTAATCAAATCCGTATTCGGCGGCAAAATAACGGAAAGGGAAGCGCTCGGCAAAAATCAGCGTTTTCACCCGCGCTTTTTCGGCGGTGTCGCGGAAATCGGCATCAAGAACACCCAGCTCGCGTATCAGTACATCGGCGTTGTTCATGTAATAATCGGCGTTGAGCGGGTCCGCGGCGGACATTTCCTCCGCAATTCGCGCCGCTATCGCGGCAGCGTTGCGCGGGGATGTCCAGACGTGCTCGTCGGTTTCGGGTTCGGTGTGCGCGTGCCCGTGCCCGTGCCCGTGCTCCTCCTGCATTCCCTCGGTTTCGGCTTCTTCAAGCAGCGGAACGCAGTCCGTCAGCTTCAATACCCGTATATCGTTTTCGCAAAGCGAGATGACCTTGTCGCACCACGCATCTATACCTCCGCCCGCGGCAATAAAAAGCCCGCAGGAGTTTATTGCGGCAAGATCTTCGAGCGTCGGCTCGTAATAATGCGCTTCGGAGCCGGGCGGGAGCAGCATTTTCACATCCGCTCTGCCGCCGGCTATCGTCCGCGCAAAATCGTATTGCGGGAATATCGTCGTGACAACCGTCAGCCGCCCGCTTTCCACCCGCTGCGCGGAACAGCTGCCGAGTGCCGCGGCTGTAATAAATGCCGCAAATATCACGGCAAAAAACCTTTTCATCATTTGCTCCAAAAATGAAATCGGGACTCAATCTCAAATACCGAACGGAAGTATATCATATTCCGCGCCGTTTGTCAACCGCAGCATGGGCGAATTGACACGGCGGCTTCGGCGAACGAAGGGGTGAACGTAATGGCAAGACTTCTTTGCGCGGTAAACTCATTTGCGTTTTCGAAGCTCCCTTTGTACGCTTATTATACCGTCGAAAACGCCCGCAGGTCGACCGGGCTCGGTCTTTATATCGCAAAAACGCTCACAAAACGTATGGGCGGCGATATACGTGCGGTATACGGCGGTATGCTTGAAACAACCGTTTCGTTTCCGGCCTTATAAAATATCCGTGCATGTATAAAAAACGGCTGCGGCGGGAGTAATTCTCCTGCCGCAGCCCTGCTGCTTTTTTTGCCGTTTTTTCACAGCTTGGGCGTGAAATCAAAATCAAGCCCGCCGTATGCGTTTCTTTCGATATTGATGTGCGGCGGGTTATCGCCTGCCCATACCGGGTCGCTCGCCGCCTTTTCCGCCCATTTGTCGTAATATCCGAGTATTTCGGATTCAAATCGCTCCTGTGCCGCTGCACGCGCAGCCGCTGCCGCTTCCGCGTTGTCATAGCTGCCGAGCAGATACTGCTTCTTTTTGAAAACGATCTTTGCTATATACCGCCCCTTGGTGTAGTATACGCCGCGGTAGCCTGTCGTGTTGTTGCGCGGCAGCGTTCGGCTTTTGAGCGAATCTATGCTCGTTCCGTCCACACGGGATAAGTATTCACCGAGCGCGGCGCTATGCTCCTTTTTGCGGCAGCCGCAGCTTGTACGGTGGGAATACATCAGCGAATTGTAGGAAACATCGGTTTCGTTGCCGCAATCGCAGCGGCAGCGCCATATTACAAAGCCCTTTGCATCCCGCTTATTTGTGGGATAAAGCGCAGTGAGCCTGCCGAAACGGTAACCCGTGATGTCCGCAAAGGCGTATCTGCGCCCGTCGAGGCATCCGCAGCTCGTTTTCCTGCCGCTTGCAAGCTCGGTTCCGCTTGCTTCGCATTCGCTGCCGCATTCGCAGCGGCAACGCCAGAATCCGTTGCGCAGCTCGCTTTTGCCCAGAACGGTAAGCACGCCGAACACACAGCCTGTCAGATCGTGCGTTACGCTCTGCCGGACACGTTCGTTCCGCAGGCAGCCACAGCTTTGCGAATCCCCGCGTCGGAGCGAACGTTCGAGCACATACCGTTCCGTGCCGCAATCGCAGCGGCAAAAAAGCCTGCGTTCGCCCTTTGCGTTCCGGGTATATTGCCCGGTGGCTGTCCACCTGCCGAACCGCTGCCCCGCAAGCGAGCTGTCCGTAAAGCAATCTGCCGCAGGGGCGATCCCCGGCTTGCTTTCCCGCGCGGGAAGCCGTTCAATACCGGCTTTTTTTATTTGTCTGTTGTCGCCGCCGTGCCGCGGCGCGTTGCCCTGCGCCTTACGGGAAATAGAGTTTTCCATTTCCGTTTCAGTTGTTTTCAGTGCCTACGTCTTCGATAATGCCGTCGAGCATGTTTGCTCCTTCATCGTGGGCACCCCAATGAGGTTCGAGTGTCAAAATGCCGCCTGCCCCGGTCTTAACCGTGAAGGTTATGGCCGTATCGCCGTTTTTCGGCACTGCACAGTATTCCTTGCCGCCGAAGCCGACGGTGCAGTAACCGTTTTTCGTTGATCCGGTGGGAGTGACGGTAACGTTGTATTCACCCGGGCCCAGTGTGGCGGTGTGCTTCCCGTTTTCGAACTTCACTTCAACATTTTCGCCGCCTGCCGTAACGGTGACCGAAACCGTGTAGGATGCGGAGCGTACCGCGCCCGTTTCGCTTGCGACAGAGGCATTGAACCACGCCCAGCTTACCCCGCAAAGGCAGGAGGCACATATGAATATACCGAGCATGGAGGGCGCAAGCGAGCTCCAGATCCCGCCGCCGGCGCTTTTCGCCCGCGGGGCGGAACGGAATATGCGGCGGTACACCCGCGAAAGATTCTTTTCGGTTATAAACGGGAGCCTTTTCAGGTATTTGCGGCGCAGCTCCCTTACGCCAAGGCAGTATTTGCCTTCATCCGCCGTGCGGCGAAGCTCCTCTTTCAGCGCGGATAAATCGCGCAGATAGCTGCAAATAAACACACCGATGGCGGTAAGCAGAAAAGCAGCGGTAGCTGCAAGCAGTGTCAGCAATATAAAAACGGTGCTTCCGGTTTCCATTATGCGTGAATCTCCTTTCGTCAGAAGTAATTTTATTATTCCCGGCAATCAAGAGGCGCAAATTCTTTTGAACTTGTGCCCCTTGATCGCCCTCCCCGCCACGCGGGCGGGGAAGCGGCGAAAAGAAGAAGATTTATTCTGCAGTGACTGTCCAGACACTGCCGTTTTGAACCATTTTCAACTTTTCGGGGAGGAAATACCCTGCGGTATTATCCGTAAATGTAACCGGAGCACCGGCAGCTATACCGAGCTTGAAGAGGTCATAGTTGTACTCCGTCTCCAGAGAATATACCGGGTTGGTGATATCGCCCTTGTAAAGGTTGATCGTCGGCAGTTCGGTTTTTACGCCGCTCGATTCGAACTTGATGCCCTTCACGTTCGGTGTTGTTTCCGCAGAGGGATTGCCGATGTTGATCACGGCTTCACCCTTTGCGTGTATCGCGTAGCTTGTGCCGTATTCATCCGTTCTGCCGTCATTTGCATTTGCGAAAAGCTTGCCGCCGATGATATTGGAGGTCGAGCCGTCATAAGCATCCAGCGCGTAAAGGCCGCCGCTGACCGTGCCGCCGTTTATGTTCACCTTCATGCCGTTGCTTGCAACAACGGCGCGGCTTTTCACATGGCCTTCGGGGTTGGAAACGGTGCCGCCGTTTATGTTCACGGTGCAAGCGACCTTCTTGCTGCTTCCTATGGCGATTGTATAGAGGTCATCCTTCGGATTGCTCTCTACCGCACCGGATTCAAGTGTGAATACCGCGCCCGCACCTTTAAGGTTCACGGTAGTGGCATCCGCGTTGCCGGAATACTTATTTGTCACAACGCCCTTTGCTTCCGCGCTTGTGTCGATGATCGTCACATCCGCGCCGGAATCGAGTACAAGCGTGTTTGCGGCAGTGCTCGAAAGAGCAAAGCCGTTGAGGTCGATAGTAATCTTCTTGGAAACAGCGGATGCGGATTTAAGGTTGATATCGCTGCCGAGGCGGATTGTGTCGCCCGCCGCCGCGTTTTTGATCGCCGCCGTGAATTCCTCAACAGTCTTTACGGATGTATCCTTGATAACGGTGTACCACACGTCGCCGTTTTCCTTTGTTTCGGAAACAACGGTGTAGCCTTCGGCGACAAAATCGGTCGGCTGCAGGTAATCATCGCCGCCGGCAGGGTTGAAGTTCACGAAGGTGCCGCCCTTGACGGTTATGGTGCCGGGGTTGCCGTTGTTCTGGTTCAGGACATAATACCTGCCGGTATAGTTATCGCCGTAATCGGCGCGGAAGAATCCGCCCTCGATCACGATATTGCCGCCGGTGGTATATATAACGGAATTGGCATCGCCGTTTTTATCGGCGCCCACGGTGAAATAACCGTCCTTTATGATAACGGTCGCGCCGTTGTCTGCCCATACAGCAACGTTGAAATCGCCCTTGGAGCCGCCGTCATAACGGCCGCCGGTGATGGTGACTTCGGTATCGGTGCCGGTTGCAAGCACCGCCACCGGGAGCTTATCTGTCGCAAGAGCCATACCGCCCTTGTCCAGAACATGCTTGCCGCTTGTGAACTCCTGCGAACCCTTGTATGCGGCATCCTTGTCATACTGCTCGTCGATGCTGTCCTTTTCGTAGGTGTACTGCGTTGCATAAACGGATATGGCAATGTCTTCGATGGAAAGGCCCTGGTATTCGCTGCCCGCATCGTCGTGCATCCTGCCGGAAATGCGTATTTCGTCGGCAGCCTGTCCGGGGATAAGAGCACCCTCAAATCCCGAAAAGTTCGCATCGATGGTTTTTCTTCTGCCGAATTCGGTTTCGCCTTCGCTGCGCGCCTCGATGCTCCAATCGATGACATTGTTCAGCTTCGCGTCGCCGCCGATGCCGGTTATAACAATGGTGTATTTGAATGCAAGGTTGCCGTCATTGCGTACACGCAGCAACGGAAGCTCATAACTGGAGCGCGGTTCCCAAAGGATCTGGGTGCCCTCCGCGGGGATCCTTCCATCGACAAGAAATTGCAGTGTCTTGCCCTCGGCGGAAACCCATTTGCCGTCGTTATCCTTCATTTCCAGAACTACGTTCAGCGTCCCGGATTGGATCCTGTTCACGCCGGCTGTTGCCGTGTCGGTAAACCATGCATATGTCGTGCCGATAAGCATTGCGGCACACAGCATTAACGCGAGCACGCTCAAAAGCAATGCGCGTTTGTTATACTTTGCCATTTTTCTAAATGCCTCCTTTGGAAAAATGTTTTGAGCAATCAAGAGGTACAAGCCTTTTTGTACTTGTGCCCCTTGATTGCCCCTCCGCCGCAAGGGGTGGAGAGGGCTTGAGAAAGTCACTTAAAGTTGCTTAGTCTGCAACAACTTTGTACCAGTCGCCATCCTGCTCGACATGGTATCCCGCGGCAACGACAACTTCGTTGTCGCCGAGTGTCGGGTGAGACGGGTCGTACTTATAGAAGCTACCGCCCTTAACGGTGATCTTCGCATTGGAGCCATCCTTGCAGTTCAAGGTGTTAGCGGGAGTAACGGCCTTGAAGGTACCGCCGTTGATTTCGATCGTAGCATTGCCGAGAGCATAGATCAAGTCGCAGACAGGATCGCTGTCGGGTACGCTGACCTGACGGAAATCGCCGCCGTTGATTATAACCTTGCTGTTGCCGTCAGCAGAAACAGCCATGGCTCCGCCGGTAGTGCCGCTTGTATCTTTTGTGTACACGGCATATACATCGGCATTGATGGTGAACTGAGCGGTTCTTTCTGCCTGTATCGCACCAAAGCGACCGTTAGCCTGCATATTCTGGGTGATTTCGTGCTTTCCGGAAGAAAAGCTGATTGCAGACAGAATGGTGGCAGCATCTTCATCGTATGTATTGTCAAACGAATCCGATTCAGACATTGCCTGTGTAGCGCTTACACTGATACCGAAGGACATCTTTGCCGCCCAATACGGATCTTTGTTCTTCGGGTTTGCTTCGTTGCCGACTTCCGTGGGCATATAAAGTACCAATGCATATATCTTAGTATCGTTGGGCTCGAGGCTTGCGCCGGCCATACCGGAATTGTCAATATCGGAGATGAGTTTTGCATCTGCATCTACGGCATTGATTGCAGCCGCACGGTCTGCATATGCAGCATCGGCTTCCGCTGCGCCCAGCTTCACATAGTCGCTGAGACGATATTTGTTGCCCAAAACATTTTTGCCGGTGCTATTGTAAAGGTTATAAATGCCGAGCGTATACTTCAGAGCAAGAGTTCCTGCGTTCTTTACACGAAGATATACGATCTCCGTGCGGCCGGGCTCCCACACCGTGCTGTCCTCGAACAGCTTGGTTGTATCGTTCACCTTTTTCCATTCGGAAAAATCCTTGCTGTACTCTAACTGTACACCAAGATTACCCGATTGGATCTTGTTTACCGCTGTGGATGCGGTGTCCGTAAACCACGCATAGGTGGTGCCGATAAGCATTGCGATGCACAGGACAATTGCGAGTGCACTCAAAAGCAATGCGCGTTTGGAAGATTTTGTCATTGTTGAATGACCTCCGTAAAAAATATAAATTCAGGTTTGAGCAATCAAGAGGTACAAGCCTTTTTTGCAAGCTTGTGCCCTTTGATTGCCCCTCCGCCCGAGGGCGGAGAGGACTTGAAAACTGTGGTTAGCCAACAGTCTTTAACTCGAAAGTTTCACCGGTGGTTGTTTTCCAAACCAAGGCAGTGATTACCTTATTATTGCCGTTGCCATCCAGCACCTTCATACCGGAGGTTTCTTTATACCAGTTCGAGCCGCCGGTAAGAGAGGCAGTGTACAGAGCGGCGGTGTTCGCAGAAATGGTATTGCCCTCATCAATCAGCGTAAACGGCAGATTCGGATTTTCACCCATGCCGATGTTAATGGCCATGTTCTTGGTCACGGTGTCACCAGCCTGTGCGCTGATATCGAAGGAGTTGTTCTTGATGGTGAAAATCGGGCTTACGGTCTTGCCGATACGCTCAATCTTCACAGGGCGAGTCCCGATAACTGTGTTATTTACAAAAGTAAATGTTTCAATGGGATTTGCGTTCGCACCGGAGCCTTCCGTATCCTCACGCCACCAAATGGGGTTGGAGTTGTTGGCACTGGTGGTATTCGTATAAGCGTTGAAAGTGCACCCATCAAAGGTCACATTGGAAGCAGGGCAGGTGCCGATGATGATACCATTGAAAATGCAGTTCTTAAAGGAGATAGAATTCAGATTGCTCCAATGGCTGGTGTACTTCTGAATATCAAAGCTCACCACGCCGTTAAAGGTCATATTCTCAAACACCACATCGCTGTTGCCGGGAACGAGCATATACACAGAGGTATCCTTATAATTGTCAATAGAGCCGTAGCCGGTAGCTGTGCTGGTAATGGTGCCGTCTTTGAATGTAAATTTGTATTCGCCGGCAGCGGCAGGTGTGGCAGCGTACTTGTTCAGGTTGGTGCTGCCCAGCATGACACCCTTGCCGGTGTAGCCGCTGTTATTTTGGTTGTAATTGATATCTTCTGCGTCCGTATTACCCAAAGTGACTTCCACAGGAGACACCTTGCCGTTCTCATCCTTGAGTGCGTCAAGCGTAAGGCTGGTGTTCAGCTCATTCCGGCTAACAACAACGGGATAAGTAGCATCCTTATCATACTTATTGTCATAGCTGTCGCTCTCCGTTGTGTACTGCGTAGCCACTACATTCAGACCGAAGCTGATAGAAGCAGCATCGTCGGGCGTGTTAGCGCTGGCTTCATTACCAACGGATTCCGGCATATAAACCTTTATGCCGAGAATCTGCGCTGCACCGGGCTGCAGGACGTGGACATTCCCGCTGGAAGTATATTCCAGCTCAAAGTTGGCAAAATCGCGTGCCGTCCACATGCCAAAGTCGCCTCTTTGGAAAATCAGCTGTTCCATCAAAGAAATGATCTGATCGGTAGGATTATACTGCTGGATGCCGGTCGTGGCAACCTTCAGGTAGTCGGAGAGCTTATAGGGATTACCAGCCTTGTTTGTGCCGGCGGTCTCCGAAACAATATTCATGCCGATCTTGTACTTGAGTGACAGGTTGCCGGCGTTCGTAATCCTCAGCTCTACCACTCTTGTGTGGCCCGGCTCAAACAGAGTGCCTTCCGCACCGAACAGGTCGGTAGCGTTGTCAATGGTCTTCCAATCCCCCTCCGAGGAAGTTCTGTACTCCACCGCGATGTCCAGATTGCCGGACACGATCTTATTGACACCGGTGGATGCGGTGTCAGTGAACCACGCAAAGGTGGTGCCGATAAGCATTGCGGCGCACATAAGGATAGCAAGTGCGCTGGAAATCAATGCCCGCTTGGTAGATTTGCTGCTTGTCATTGCTGTTTTTCCTCCTCATTCTTTAGTTTTTTTAATAGCAATATGTAAACACCGGTTTTACAGTGATCGCATCAAAGCAATCAAAAGACACAAGTAAGCCTTATGCCCTTTGATTGCCCCTCCACCCAGAGGTGGAGAGGACTTGAAAAATCAGCGGATAGCCGTAAGATTTGTCGCTTCCGCAACAGTTGCACCTTTCTTCATGCACTTGGTTGTATCCGTGCTGTTGAACTTGTTGCCGGAAGAAGTGATCTTCGTATTGACATCAAATGTAGTAACACCGGAATAACCGATATACGGTGCCTTGATGTCATTGTTGCTGATCGTGTAGGTCACATTGGCGTTGGTCGCCGCATTATGGAACCAGAACGCGTTACCGGCATTTACATCCACCTTGTTTCCGGTCACAACGAAGGACTTGCCGTCCGTCAGCTGAATAGCACCACGATCCGGCTCTCTGACGGTGCTGCGGATAGTGTTATTGGTTATAACAAAATCAGCAGTAGCACGCTGCAGGTTGATGCCGCGGGTATAGTTGTTGAACATGTTGTTGTCCAGCGTAATCGTACCGCCCTTACCCTGCGACATGAATGCATACTGCGTGTCGGCGTGAGCGTTGAATGTGCAGTTCTTGATGGTCATGTTCACATCGAAGTTCTGGTAGCTGTACAGATTGCCATTAAAGGTGCAGCCGTCGAACTCATAGGTGGTCGGATACAGGGTGCACTGATAGGTAGCGGAGGGCATATACTTGATGCCGTTGAAGGTGATGTTCTTGCACTTGAGGGCGGTGTTGACACTTTCCTCAACATTCCACCAGTTGTAAGGCAGAGCAAATGTGCCGTTGACTGCGGTAAGGTCGAGAGCTGCGCTGCTGTTGCCGCCGACAATGTTGATCTCCGTGATGTGGCGGCCTTCACCGAAGCGGTTGGCTGCACGCCCGAAGGAGAACATACGGTTATCGGTCACTTTCTGATTGCCGTAGATCGTCCATGTGATCTTACCGCCATCAGTGAAGAACGCATTGAAGGCCTCTTCGCTCAGCGGCTGTTCAGCAAGGCCGCTGTTTGCAACCAGCATAGCCTTGACAGCTTCATACGCGTCCTGAATCGTGTCATAAGATTCGGCTACGCCGGCGATGCCGCTGATGGTCACGCCCTGACGGAACTCATCCTCTTTGGCACCCGCATCGTAAGTATTGTTGAAGCTGTCGCTCTCCACAGTGTCCTGAGTGGCGTAGACAGTGATGGTGATGCCATTCAGCGTCAGACCCTGATAGTCATTGCCGGCGGTGGTCTTCATCACGCCCTTGATGTAATACACATCGCTCTTAGCGCCTGCCGTCAGATTGCCGGAAAACTCGTCAAGCGCAGTTCCCATATCGTTCGCGTCTTTACTTGTTACCAGATAGAAGTCGATGACATCCAACAGATTGAAATTGCCCTCATTGGCAGCAGTAGTGCCCTTGTTGACCTGTGCTTTCCACGTCAAAGCCAGATTGCCCTTGTTGGCAATTCTAAAGCCCTCGGTCAGATAGCGGCAGCCCGGCTCCCAGAGAATCTCTGCGCCAGCTTCTGCATCCGTCATAGCAGCTTTGGTGAAGTTCAGCATTTCGATATGAGAATCGCTTTCCGCTCTGATAATATCCACTTTCAGATTACCGGACACAATCTTGTTGACACCGGTGGAGGCGGTGTCGGTGAACCACGCAAAGGTGGTACCGATGAGCATTGCCGCGCACATAAGGATCGCAAGTGCGCTGGAAATCAATGCCCGCTTGGTAGATTTGCTGCTTGTCATTGCTGTTTTTCCTCCTCATTCTTTAGTTTTTTTAATAGCAATATGTAAACACCGGTTTTACAGTGATCGCATCAAAGCAATCAAAAGACACAAGTAAGCCTTATGCCCTTTGATTGCCTCTCCACCCGAAGGTGGAGAGGACTTGAGGGTCTTAATTTGAAAATAGCACGAAACAAATTATTTAACGGTCATACCGAAACTGTAACGCCGTTGACGATCAATGTAGCATTGCTATTCCAGTCATCCATATCCAGCAGCAAAGTTTTAACATTGTCTGCTGTGATGGGCGTTCCGTTTTTAGTACAATTCGTCAGCGTAATAGTATAAGCATTTAAGCCGCCGGCGTTCAGCTGATACCCGTCAGATGTAAACTCGCAGTTGACGAGCTTTGTCTCGGAGTAAGGCCGCAGATAACTGTATGCGTTCAGGCCCAGCTTGCAACTGTCAAATGTTACCAGATCAATACCGCTGGTGTAGGATGTCCAGCCATTCAGCGTAGAATTTGTGATAGTCAGCGTGGAGCCCGCTTCCGCTGCATCAATGTTGAATGTATAGCCCGCCACATCCAGTACGCAGTTGTCGATTACAGAGTCGCCGGACAGGCTCCAAAACTGGATGCCGCGGAATGCGTTGGTAATCTTGGTCCCTCTGAATGTAGTACCAGAGTTGCTTCCGCCTGTAGACACGGCAATGGCAATATTGCCGTCACCCTTGTAGTCAATATTCTCAATGGTAGTGTTGTTTCCGTTGACATTCAGCGTGCCGCCAGTTTCCTGCGAACCGCTGCCCTTAATGGTCATGTCCTTGAGGGTGACATTATCCTTTGCAATTTTATCATTGTTGACATTCAGCGTTGTGTTGTCCGCTCCTGCACCGGCAATAGTAGCACCGGCAGGAATCTCGATTTTGCTGGTTTCTGCGGGGTCAGAAAGCGTATATTCGCCGGAGGTAATGAGTACCGTGCTGCCATCAGTAGCATTATTGATCGCATCTTTAAGCCCCTTGTTATCCGTTACGGGATAAGTAGCATCTTTGTCGTACTGATTATTAAAGCTGTCCTTCTCATATGTATCCTGAGTAGCAACAACAGTGATTCCGATGCCGTCGATGGAAAGACCCTGATACTCGTTGCCGGCATCATCTTTCATGTGCGCGACAATATAAATGGGTGCGGTGCAAAGTCCGGGATATTCAGCGACATTATCCAGCTTACCGCCCTCAATGAGTTCATCTAGCGATCTCTCTTCGCCAAAACCGACACTGAAGTAATAGAAGCCGAATTCCAACGCCTCCAGAAGCTTGCTATCTCCCGAAACGCCATTTATAACCACTTTGTATTTAAGCGCCAGGCTGCCCTTGTTCTGAATCTGGAACGGGGCAAGATAGTAGGTGCAGCCCGGTTCCCAAAGAATTTCGTCCTGCTCTCTGCCGTCGGCAGCCTGCCATTTGAGCTGCTTGCCCTCAAGCGAGTTTCCCTGCATATCGATAATGCCTACTTTAAGACTGCCGGATTGAATCCTGTTTACCGCAGTGGATGCGGTGTCGGTGAACCACGCAAAGGTGGTGCCGATGAGCATTGCGATGCACAGAACGATAGCGAGTGCACTCAAAAGCAATGCGCGTTTGGAAGATTTTGCCATTGTTGAATGACCTCCGTAAAGATATTGAATTTTGGTTTGAGCGATCAAGAGGTACAAGCCTTTTTGTACTTGTGCCCCTTGATCGCCCTCCCCGCCGCGCGGAGAGGACGTAAAATCCGTAAATGCTTATTCCGGAACAACGGTGTACCAGGTGTCGCCGTGTTCGTCTTCTTCGGAAACAACGGTGTAGCCTTCGGCGACAAAGTTGGTGCCTTCACCCTCCGCAAGGTTGTTCGCAGGGTTGAAGTTCTTGAATTTGCCGCCCTTTACGATTATTTTGGCGGTGCCGTTTTTATAATTGGCGTCGATACAGTTGAGCGTGTAGCGCCAATCGCCGGTGTTGTCGGCGGCAGTTACCTCAAAGGTGCCGCCGTTTATTATAAGCGTGCCCTTCTGAACATTGAAAACGGTGCAGCCGCCGTAGTAATAGCCGCCGTTTACGGTAACGGTGATGTTATCACCGTTGACATGCGCGACATACGGACCGCCGATATATTCGGGGTTGGGCGAGAGCTTGTCGGCGCAGAATATACCGCCGCCGGTAGTGGCGTTTATGGTTGTGTCGGCATTGATGAAGAATGCCGCCCAGTTGTCCGTCGCTTCGAGCGAGCCGGGGACGTGTATAGCGCTATTGAGTTCGATAACGGAGGGGTATTTGACCACGAGACGGTCGGAAACGGACGTTTTTGTCTCATCACCCTCAATATAATCATTGATGATTATTCCGCCGCCCGCCGCGAAGGCGCTCTTTGCTTCGGCGTAATTATGTACTGTGTACATTTCGCCGGAGGGGCCGTATGCCGCGAATCTGTCGTACTGATTGTCAAAGCTGTCGCTTTCCACGGTGTCCTGTGTCGCATAAACGAGGAACTTGATGCCGTCGAGCGTTTTGCCCATATAATCGTTGCCGGCAGCGGTGTCCATCGCTGCGGAAACGTTGATCATGTCGGTTTCGCCGTTTGCGGCAAGGTGCCCTTCCTGCGAAAGGTCGAGCTTTTCATCGCCGACCTTGTAGGTGAAGTGAACGACATCGAGCAGCATGGAATCGCCGTCCAGGCCTACAACGACAAGCTTGTATTTGAGGGCGAGATTGCCGGTGTTGACAATTTTGAAGGGAGTGAGCGTGTAGGTGCAGCCCGGTTCCCACAGTATCTTTTCCTGTGCTCTGCCGTCTGCGGCAAGCCATTCGAGATTTTCGAGCTTTTCGCCGTTTGCATCCTGGATCTGCACATGAAGGCTGCCGGAGGTGATCCTGTTCACACCGGAGGAAGCCGTGTCGGTGAACCACGCATAGGTGGTGCCGATAAGCATTGCGATGCACAGGACGATAGCGAGTGCACTCAAAAGCAATGCGCGTTTGGAAGATTTTGCCATTGTTGAATGACCTCCGTAAAAAATATAAATTTAGGTTTGAGCAATCAAGAGGTACAAGCCTTTTTTGCAAGCTTGTGCCCCTTGATTGCCCCTCCACCCGAAGGTGGAGAGGACCTCTTAAAGTGTAACGGTGGAATTATTCAGTAGTGCGGGTCGTGTTATACACATTTCCGCCAAGGTCATTGATGACAGTGGTGGAGCTTGTCTGCCAAGGCTGCGCATTGGTTCCGTTGAAGGTGGTGTTCTTGATATTGTAGGTATTGTTTGTGCCGTTCTTATCCTGAATGCCGTTGCCGCAGTAGGTTGCGTTGGGAGCATAGTTGGAGTTCAGCACGCAATCGGTAATGTTAACGGTGCAGTTTGTGCCAAAGCTCTCAATGCAGTTTGCACCGGTCAGAGTACAGCCGGTAATGTTAACGGTTGTATTTTTGCTTGTACCGCCGATCTTAACGGGATAACTATAGTCGTTGGCCTTCATTTCAATCTCGCAGTTCACGAGATTGACAGTCGCATTGTCAACACTGAAAATCTGTACGCCGCGGTTCTCGTTGCTGGTAACCGCGCCTTCGGAAACAATCTTCGCGCCCGTTATGGTGATGGTGCGCGCAGTATCGGATTTTGCCATCTGCAGAACGCGCGCACCGGCGACTGCGTTCTTGACAGTGTGACCGTTTGCCTGGATGTTGATATCCCCGATATCGCTGTTTTCGTCAACGATCATGAGGGTCTTGTCTTCACCCAAGTCAATGTCATTTGTCAGAGAGACATTGACAGCCTCGCCATCTGCGGCATTTGCAAACACAGACTTTAACTCAGCCGCAGTGCTGACCGGAACGAAATCAAGCGGAGCATCTTTGTCGTACTGATTATTAAAGCTGTCTTTCTCATATGTATCCTGAGTGGCAACAACAGTGATGCCGATGCCGTCGATGGAAAGACCCTGATACTCGTTGCCGGCATCATCTTTCATGT
>ERZ1034952.896-NODE-896-length-26373-cov-11.433962_pt1 | contig 26373 bp, 25 predicted proteins | sample MGYA00520625_ERZ1034952 | MGnify/ENA primary metagenome ERZ1034952 (study PRJEB33766, sample SAMN09781773) | gut metagenome | biome: gut microbiome | host: Homo sapiens | place: Madagascar | study: EMG produced TPA metagenomics assembly of the PRJNA485056 data... | reverse complement strand
TATTTATATAATAAATAATTCGTTCCGATTTTTCGGGTGACATTTCAGCGCAGCAATGTGCAAGCGCCGCAGTAAACGTAAGCGCAGCTGCAGCCAGCCGTGCAGAAAAGCAAAGTGATTTCCATTCTCCCCCACCTTTCCCTCAAAATAACTGTCATTTCTCCCACATTTCCGGTGATACTATGACTGCGGACGAAAACCGCGAAAAGATACGGAAAGAAGGAGAAACATTATGAAGAACAGCAATCAGATCAACGTTCCCCAGGCCCGCGAAGCGATGGACAAGTTCAAAATGGCCGCTGCTCAGGACGTTGATGGTCCGGTTACCTATTGAACCGCAATAGACCTCTCTCAAATAATTAAATCAACAGACGGTTTTCCAAAGTCTATTGCGGCACTATTACTACATCTGTATAAGCAAATAGGTGTTGACTTACAATACAAGCCATATTCTTTGCGTATTTACACAAAGAATATGACTTTTTTCTTGTTCTGTCCCGCTAAAACAGATTCATAGTATTTACGTTTACGTTTTGCGAGCAAACTTCACAAAATCTAACGTCAATTTTGTACAACTTGCACGAAAATAGAAATTCAAAAAATTTTTGAGGAGAAATGTAAAAAATGGGCTTTCTCGTGGGCTACTTAAGTGAGGGGACCTTTTCAGAGACACTTCTCTTACCCCCTCACCTGAACCTTGAAAACTTCATATTCATTCATCTGATACATTCTTCTGGACCGGAGCCGGGAGGACAGTACGCTGTGACCGCCTGCCCCGTAAGGGGTACAAAGCGAAGAAGCCCACAGGGGCTGAAGCAAAGGTGCTGAGCGAGAAATGCTGTCTCCAATGTTGGATTGCCACCAACAAGGCGACGAGGGTTCAGATAGGACAATGATACTTCTCTACGGAGCTGGCGGAGGACCCGGCAGGGGTGGAAGGCCCATGGACTCGATTCGCTCTCGAGCGTCAGATGATTTCCCTTTGTGTGTTTAGGGGGCGAGGCCGAATGAAACGCACCGACCAAAGCGCAGAAAAATTTTCTGTGTTTTGGTGGAGCAGAAAAATAAGCAAAATAACAATAGGAGGTACAAAATGAATCACTGCAAAACCATTGCCATTGTCAATCAGAAGGGAGGTGTTGGAAAAACCACTTCCACCGTCAATCTGGGTGTCGGCCTTGCGCAAGCCGGAAACCGGGTGCTGCTGGTAGACGATGACCCCCAGCACAGTTTGACCATCAGCTTAGGCATACGGAACGCTGATGATGACCTGGACACCACACTGGCTACTGCCATGCAGGCCGAAATCCGGGATGAATCCGTTCCCTGGGAAGAAGGCATCATCCACAGCGGCGAGGGGTCGATTTGCTTCCTGCGAACATTGAACTGTCCGGCGTGGAAATGAGTCTGTTCAATGCCATGTCCCGGGAACAGGTGCTGAAATCCGTCCTCAGCCGGGTGAAAGAGAACTACGACTACATTCTCATTGACTGTATGGGCGGTACGAAATCGTCTCTGGCCACCGCAGGACAAAAGCCTGTGAGCTTGCAGGCCTGACAAGCGTGAAAGCGGAAATCAAGGAGCTTTCCAGAGATGAGGCCATTATTCTTATGGTGGAAAGCAATTTACAGTAAACCGGATTTTTCCGATCTGCGAAAAGTCGATATTGCCTACACCACCATTACAGACGAGGAAGTTCCCGTTCAGGTCAGCGTTGACCTGGTGGATTTCAGGCTGGACCGGTCCATTGACGGCATCATCGTGGATTCCCGAAAGTATGACTCGCTGAAAGAACTGACCGAGCAGGAGCTTGTTGATCCGGATTTTGACGAATTGGTAATTGTTCACAGGGATATTCACCGGCTGATTCATGCTACAGACCCAAATACCATTGCCGTATATTTGAACCTTTTCCAACTTGATAAAAAGGCGTTAGCAAAACTGAACGCCCTGCGAGTTCTTGCAGGACAACTTGTTTCTGAATTTCTGGATTGGTTAGAAACATCCCGCCATATCGCAGTTACAACAAGAAACCAGAGGCTTGCCGCTATAAAGGCCTTTGCTCATTTTGTACAGTACAGGTTTCCGGAAAACATGGAAAACTGCGTCGACATTATTAACCTGCGACCCAAGAAACATGAAAAGCCGTTGATACCATTTTTAACGGAGGACGATCTGTCTGTTCTGTTGGCTCAACCGGATGCATCTACCAGACAGGGATTGCGTGATTTGGCGCTTCTTGCACTACTGTATGACTCAGGTGCGCGAGTGCAAGAATTGGTGGATCTTAAGCTGAAAGATATTCGGCTAACGCACCCTGCCATGGTTGTTTTAACCAGAAAAGGACGAAAATCTCGTCAGGTTCCTCTGATGAAGGACACTTGTAAACTGATGGACAGGTATATCCGCGCCTTCCATCCCGGTTCTCAGTCTCAACTGATTCCGCTATTCTATAATGCAGAAAAGCAGGCATTATCTCGCTATGGAGTCACCTATATCCTGAAGAAGTATGCAGCAAAGGCATCTCCGGTACTTGAACCGCAGAAGATATCCCCTCATGTATTACGCCACACCAAAGCCATGCACTTGCTGCGAGCTGGTGTTAACATGATTTATATCCGGGATTTTCTTGGACATGCAGACATCTCTACAACAGAGGTTTACGCTCGTATTGATGCAGAGATGAAGCGAAAAGTGTTTGAGGAGAAACTACCAAATTGCACACCCAATACTACAATGCCTTGGGAGGAGGATGAAGATTTATTGCAATGGTTAACACAATTCGGGAAGAGAACTTTCTGATTATGTGTAGTAAAATATGGTTAAACGCCCGGAATTCCGGGCGTTTTGCTCGATTACTACACATTAAGAATGTTATGTGGTGTACCACATAATGTCTGCAATGAGGAAGGAAAGATTAACGGCCTGCCCCTGAACCGGGCCATCCGGGATGCGAATACCGGAGATATTGCGGATATTATCGCCGGTACTTTCTTCATCTGCGATTGCAGCGGAGAATCCTTCGGCAGCCTTTCCTCGGAGCAGCAGAAGCGGTATCTGGAAAAATACCGTCTCCCGGAACGGTTCTTCCGTTCAAGAGACGGCATTGAATCTGTGCCTTATAAGCCTCAAAATCGGGAGCGATGAATCCTACGGAGGAGCGGAGGTGATGCCCATTTGAACACAAAATCCACATCGTCCTGTAGCTGCGGCAAGCCCAGGACTACCCCTATTTCCCCGGAGGAAAAACGATGGCTGAAAGAAAAACTGTACCAGTCCCGTTACGATGAATGTATGCAGACCCGACGGGAGGCATGGCTGTTTCTTCGGCCCGGTCATAAGAAGAGCTATTGATAGGAGGTTTGTCTTTTATAGAGCAAGCATCGCAGCTTCTTCTTCAAAGCTCATATTACGGTGATTACCGCCATAATGATTTCCGGAGATTGCTTCCAGTCCATGATCCCGATATTTTGCCACCAGTTGGCTCACATAGGCTGCATGGAAGCCCGTTGCCTGCGAAACCTCACTGAGTGCCATACCCTCTGCTCGCAGTTCAAGTACTTTCAATCTTGCATCCGCACGTTTGTCCTATGTCTCTGTGCGTGCTGCCTTTATTGCGGCCATTTCCTCATTGCTGAATTTATAGTTCGATGCCATTATTCATCACCCAGATACAGTATAGCATATCGGGTAAGACAGTTAAAGTTTTTTACTAGATTTTAGTATCAGATAGACCCTAAGAAGATATAAAACTTCCTCGTTGTAAATATTGCACAATCCGCTGCCCCAATTTACCTGGACTTCTGGCTCATCAAGTACTTACCCATACGTTTCACCTCCGATATAAAATCATTCTTGCCATAGTTATACTGTATTCGACAGCACACCTCCAGTAATACTTTCAAACAGAAAAAGCCCCCGGTTCTGTAGTCACACAGAGCCAGGGGGTAGAGGATTAAAATGCAATATCCTTGATATAAACAAAAAATCCGAACCCATCCCCCACAGGGAAGAAGTTCGGATTTCTCATGTTTGGTGGGGGAAGGTGGATTCGAACCACCGAAGCTATAAGCAGCAGATTTACAGTCTGTCCCCTTTGGCCACTCGGGAATTCCCCCATATTCACTTTGCCTTTTGTGTGGAGCCGGTAGACGGACTCGAACCCCCGACCTGCTGATTACAAATCAGCTGCTCTACCAACTGAGCTATACCGGCAGGTGTTCCGCTCACGTAAGGCTTTTGTATTATATCATGAATCCGGAAAATGTCAAGAGGGCATTTTTACAGATTGTCCACTGCTTGATTCCATTTTACATTGTTCTTCTATTTTTAGTAATTTTGTAAAAATAGAAGGCGATCTTATGGAACTGGACTACGCACAAATCGGCAAGCGCATTGCCGCCCGCCGAAAAGAGCTTGGGCTCAAGCAAACCGAAGTTTGTGACAAGGCTGGTATTAATGACAAATATCTATCCTGTATTGAGCGGGCCACCTCCATTCCCTCCTTGGAGGTCGTCATACGTCTAGCTCAAGCCTTGGATACCACCCCGGACTTCTTTCTGGTGGACAGCGCTCGCCACGAAAGCAACGCCTGGCAAGGCACCGCAGAGCTGCTGCGCAATATAAGTCCCCGGAAGCTGGAGCTTGCCATGATAAGAATCCGTGTGCGCTTTGGTATGGCGAATGCCAAGGCCAAGGGGAAGCAAATTGGAAGGCCTCAAGTAACCGCCTGGGATTTGCCCGCCACATTTTTGAGGCATTGCCCTGCATACCAAAAGGGACAGTTGAACGTTTCGGAATTGACTAGGGTTTGTGATTTGAGCAGGACGACGGTTTATAAGTATATTGGACTGTTGGAAAGATAGTAAAAGAGGGGGCCGAAGCTCAATGTCATTAAGATAATGACATAAGGCTAAAGGCCACACCTTCAGAGATTGAGTGCATCCCGTGCGGGATGCACTTTTTCTGTAAAAAGAGCATGGCAAGTAACCGAATGCTGAAATAGGGCAGAAGAAAGCAATGTGTGCAGCCATCCCATTGCCTCAAAATCTGCTAAAAAATCCGCAGGTCTTCCCCATTCCGGGAAATGGCCTGTGGATTTTGTATTCTGTTTTTCGCAATTTGTCGAATTTCTTGCAAAAACAGTCGTTATTTTTTCAATGAGCCTCAGAAAAATCCACAGCCCATCTCCATCTTGTGGAAACGAGCTGTGGATTTTTCATTCAATACTACACCGCCTCGGTGTTCTTTAGCTTCAGCTGGGGGCATTTCACATCAGACCAGTGAACAGTTAAACCATAGAATAGGCTCTTTTCGGCTTCAAATCATCAGACAAAAGCTTCTGAATTTCTCCCATATATTTCGCAACCATTGTCTCGTTGCCGCAAACGATTCCATCAAATCTAAAGCAAAAAGGGAACGACCAACGCCGTTCCCTTTTGGATTTTTCGCAGTTCACTCTGCAACGGATGGGTTTACAGTCTCCATCCCGACCACGCAGATGAGTTTACCGTCTTCATCCCGACTTTCTATTTGCACTATAGCACCATTCTCCGAAATGTCAACTGGCAGAAAAAATCCACAGTCCCTCCCCATTTCCGGAATCGGGCTGTGGATTTTTCGCTCAATACTGCGCCGCCTCGGCGCTCTTTAGTTGCAGCTGGAGCCTGTCCGCAATCAATGCGATAAACTCACTATTCGTGGGTTTGCCCTTGGTGTTGCTCACCGTGTAGCCAAAGAAGCTCTGCAAGGTGTCCAGATCGCCCCGGTCCCAGGCGACTTCGATGGCGTGGCGAATGGCCCGCTCTACCCGGCTTGGCGTGGTCTGGAAGGTTTTGGCCACCTGGGGGTAGAGGACCTTGGTGATGGCGTTGATAACATCCATATCGTCCACCGCCAGGATGATGGCCTCCCGCAAATACTGGTAGCCCTTGATATGGGCGGGGACGCCGATCTCGTGAATGATGTTCGTGACCATACTCTCAATGCCGGTCCGGTCCATCCGGCGGGGCGCGGGATACCGGGGGCTCTCCCCTCCCCGGATCTCCTCCATGCGCTCCACAAGGATATTCATATCGCAGGGCTTGAGCATGAGGTATCGAACCCCCAGACTGGCAACCGCTGCGGAAACATAATCCGTCACAAAGGCCGAAGTCGCCAGGGTCACAGGCTTCCGGTCCAGATTGCTGATGGCCTTCAGCACACTGATGCCGTCCTGCTTGCTGAGCATCAGGTCCAGCACCAGTACCTGGGGCTTTCGCTCATTGATCAGCCGGATGGCCTGCTCTCCGTCGCCCGCCGTTCCAACCACCTGGAAGCCATCCGCACGCTGCAGAGCCGCCGCCAGAGCGGTGCAAAATTCCTCCGAACTATCCGCAATCAACACGGTTGTTTGATGATCCATACTAACCTCTCCTGTCCACTTGAAAATACCCCATAAGCGGCGTTGTCCGCCGTGCGACAAGAATAATTTAGCACAAAGGTTCCCGTTTTGCAAGGCCGTTTCCCAACATTCGCTCGTGCCGAATCGACTGATTCCAGAAAAATCCCGTAAAATCTCAAGTTTTTCTACGGCAATCGACAAAAAGTCGTCAAAAATGCGCACATTGACGGGAAGGGAAAGCCGATGTAAAATAGTTTCGACAATTCCAGAGATAAGGAGGAAACACTATGCTTTCCCAAACAAAAGAACTCTGCGCCTTTCTGGACGCTTCCCACAGCCAATACCACGCAAGAGCCTATCTGACGGCCATCCTGGACAAGGAGGGCTATACTGCCCTGAAGGAATCCGAAAAATGGGAGCTGGTTCCCGGCGGGAAATATTATGTAACCCGAGGTGGCAGCGCTGTTCTGGCCTTCCGGGTGCCTGAGGGAGAAGCCCTGGGCTTCCTCATCAGCGCCGCCCACACGGACCGCCCCGCCTTCAAACTGAAGGAGAATGGAGAGATCGAGGGCGTGTGCCCCCGGCTGGCCGTAGAGCGCTACGGCGGACAGATCCTGGCCCCCTGGCTGGACCGTCCCCTGAGCATTGCGGGCCGGGTACTGGTGCAGACCGAGCGCGGTGCCGAAAGCCGCCTGCTGGACATTGACCGGGACCTGCTGCTGATCCCCAACGTGGCCATTCACATGAACCGGCAGGTCAACGACGGCTACAAGTGGAACCCCGTTACGGACGTGCTGCCGCTGCTGGCCTCTCCGGAAAACAAAGGGCAGTTCACCGCCATGCTGGAAAAGGAGGCCGGCGGTAAGATCCTGAGCCACGACCTGTTCCTCTACATCCGTCAGAAGGCCAGCGTATGGGGCCTGGATGAGAGCTTCCTGTCCAGCGCTGCCCTGGATGACCTGGAATGCGTCTGGGGCTGCTTCCGGGGCTTCCTGGCCTCCGGCACCGGCCGTTCCATCCCTCTCTTCGCCGCCCTGGACAGTGAGGAGGTTGGCTCCTGCTCCCCCCAGGGCGCAGGCTCCACTCTGCTGAGCCAGACCGTCTCCCGGATCGCCCAGGCTCTTGCCCTGGATGAAAACCGGCTGCTGGCCCAGTCCTTCCTGGTCAGCGCCGACAACGCTCACGCCCAGCACCCCAACCATCCGGAGCTGGCGGACAGCGGCAACGCCCCCAAGCTGGGCGGCGGCATTGTGATCAAGTTCAATGCAAACCTGCGCTATTGCACCGACGGCCTCAGCGCCGCCGTCATGCGCACGGTATGCCACAGAGCCGGGGTCAGCAGCCAGAACTACTACAATCGCCCGGACATCCCCGGCGGCAGCACCCTGGGCTGCATCTCCATCGGTCAGGTCAGCGTGCCCACGGTGGACATCGGCCTGGCCCAGCTGGCCATGCACAGCTGCTACGAAACCGCCGCCGTCTCCGATGCCATTGACCTGGAGAAGGCCATGACGGTGTATTTCGGCTCCACGCTGCGGAAGACAGAGGACAGCTTTATTTTAGAATAAACAGAAATCAGAGCTTATCGCAAGTTGACAGTTGACAATTGACAGTTGACAGTTAAGGATACTCAGCGTGTCAAAAAAGTCCCTAAGATAGCATGTCATTCCGAACCAGTCCTCAATGAACAGTGGTATGACTGCCACTGGCAGTCATTGTCATTCTGATTCGCTGCGCGGAGCACCACTGGTGTGGGAATCCCCCGGTTAGGCGTAAAAACTTACGGTTTAGGATCTAAAATGTTTGAAAATCCGGGGGATTATGCCCGAAGGAAATCCCCTTGGGGGACCACGGCAGTCTAGCGCCGCAGCGCTGTGCAGAGCGCAACCGCCGTAGGCGGCTCTTAGCGCGGAGCAGTGCGCACTGCCTCGCAATGACATGGTTTTTCGACAGTCTGAGTTAAGGATACTCCCTTCGGGATTACAATGATCCTAAAAAATTTCCCGCGGGGACACCACAACTGTCAACTGTTCACTGTCAACTGTCAACTGATAAAGGAGGTCAACCATGAAGAAAACCCCCATTTATATTACCGGCCACCAGCATCCGGATACGGACTCTGTGGCTTCGGCCATTGCTTATGCGTTTTTCAAGCGCTCTCTCGGCACTCCGGCGGTGCCCTGCTGCCTGGGAAAGCTGAATGAGGAGACCCGGTATCTGCTGAATCGGTTCCACTTCCAGGAGCCCCAGCTGCTCACCGATGCCCGGATCACCGTAGGCGAGGTAGCCATGGATCCGCCTACCTACATCAGTCCGGAAACCACCATTTTCGAATGCCTGCAGCAGATGCAGCAGGGCAACCGGACCTACTGCGGCGTGGTGGACCAGGAGAAAAAGCTCATCGGCATGGTGACCAAGTCCGATATCTCCGTCATCGGTCTGTACGACACCGCCCGCTCCATCGCTATCATGGCCCAGACGCCCCTGGAAAACATCCGCAAGACCCTGGACGGCAAGGTCATCTATGACGACCCCGCCATGGTGCTCAACGGCAAGGTCAGCGTCATTGCCATGACCCAGAGCGCCCGACTGGAGCACTACGATGTGGAGCACCGCATCGTTATCTGCGGCAGCGACCCGGAGGCCCAGAAGCAGGTCATCCGCCAGGGCGCGGGGCTGCTGGTTGTCGTCTGGGCAGACACCATCCAGGCAGATGTGATCGAAGCGGCCAAGCTGCACCACTGCCCCATTGTGATCTCCGGACACGGGGCCATGAACACCACCCGTTACATCTACTTCGCCCCCTCTGCCAGTCAGATCATGAAGCGGGAGCTGGTGAAGTTCACAAACACGGAGCTGGCCGAGGACGTCAGCCGGAAAATGCTGCAAAGCCGCTACCACGTCTATCCCGTTACGGATGCCGACGGGCACCTGACGGGCTATGTATCCCGGTACCACATCATGCAGGCTCCCAGCAAGAAACTGATTTTGGTGGACCACAACGAATTCTCCCAGTCGGTCCGGGCCATTGAAAAGGCCCAGGTGCTGGAGGTCATCGACCACCACCGGATCAACGACTTCTCGTCTCAATACCCGGTCCAGTTCCGGAATGAGATCGTGGGCTCCACCTGCACCATTGTGGCAACCATCTTCCGGGAGAACCAGATTCCCATCCCCGTTGAGCTTGCAGGGCTCATGCTGGGCGCCATTCTCTCGGACACCCTGAACTTCCACTCCCCCACCACCACGGAAAAGGACCGGACCACTGCCAACATCCTGGCCGCCATTGCGGACCTGGATGTGGAGGATTTCGCCACGGAAATGTTCACCGCCACCGCCTCCAAGGTGGATTCCAGCCCCTCGGAGCTTATCAAGAGCGACATGAAAATCTTTGAGGTCTACGGCTGCAAGCTGGCCATCTCCCAGGTGATCATGGCCTCCATGAACGACCTGCATCTGGAGGCAGGGGACATCCAGACAGCTCTGGACAAGTTCGCGGAGAAAAAAGATCTGGACCTGGCCGTGCTGGCCTTTACCAGCATCCAGGAGAACGGCTCCGTGCTCTATTTCGGCGGGAACCGTACTGCCTGGGGCAAGGAGGCCTTCCCGGACGGCCCCGACGGCGAGCGGCCCTTCCACGAGGGGCTCCTCTCCCGGAAGCAGCAGCTGCTGCCCCAGCTGACCAAGGTCATCGAAAAGTACGCATAAAGGAGGCTTCCCCATGGCGGAATATGAGCTTGTGCATGAAATTCAGAACCTGTGCCGCAACAATCAGATGCGGGACGTGTTCTTTGAGGAGATCACCTGTGACGACCCGGAGCGCTACGTCCGGGGCCTTCTGAAGGGCAAGGACATCACGCTCTCCCTAGACCCCCACCCGGATGGAACCCTGACCATCCACACCGTCACCGACGGGCTGATGGAGAAGTTTGTGTTTACCAAAATCGAATAAAGGCTTCCCCTCCGGGGGAAGGTGTGAAATGTGCCACCCGGCGGAATTCCCTTTACTTTCTGTCCGCTTTCGGGTATGATAGGGGGCACAACCAACGCAAAACCCAAGGGAGGATACCCAATGTTTGACAATCCCAAAAAGGAATTGGAACGGCTTCAGCAGGAGCTGCTGGATGCGGAGAAGCAGCCGGAGGATTACTATACGGACGAGGACCTGGAAGCCGATCTGGAAGACCCCAGCGAATGGGAGGGGGACGACCGCGCCCCCCTGTCCCAGAGCTATACCGGCGTCACCGATGACACCCAGCTCTGGGGCCTTGATCCGGAGCCGGAGGAACCCCCTGCGGAGCCGGAGAAGCCGGAAAAGCCCCGGTTTGTAGGGCTGAAATTTGCCATTGCCCTGGAGCTGCTGGGCATTGCGGCGCTGTTCTGGTGGTGGTACCTATGGATCCGGTAACGCCGGTAGGCCGCTTCGCCCCCACACCCTCGGGACGAATGCACCTGGGCAACGTCTTTTCCGCAATGCTGGCCTGGCTGTCCGTCAAGTCCAGGGACGGCGAAATGGTGCTGCGCATGGAGGACCTGGACACCCAGCGCACCAGTCCGGAATTCGCCCAAATTCTCCGGGAGGACCTTACCTGGCTGGGCCTGACCTGGGACCGGGAAACCCCTGCCCAGAGCACCCGGGGGGCCGTTTACGACCGCTACTTTGACCTTTTGCAGCAGAAGGGCCTGCTGTATCCCTGCTACTGCACCCGCAGTCAGCTCCACAGCGTCAACGCGCCCCACTTAAGCGACGGCACCTATGTCTACCCCGGCACCTGCCGAAACCTGACAGCTGCTCAGCGGGCCGCCTGCACCAGGCCCCCCGCCTGGCGGGTAAAGGTGCCGGACAGGCTGTGGCAGGTGGAGGACCTGGTGCAGGGCCACTTTGAAATGAACCTGGCCTGGGACTGCGGAGACATGGTAGTCCGGCGGGCAGACGGGATCTACGTCTACCAGCTGGCCGTCACCGTGGACGATGGGGAGGCCGGAGTCACGGAGGTGGTTCGGGGCTCGGACCTGTTGAGCTCCGCCCCACGGCAGATGTATTTGCAGGAGCTCTTCGGCTTTCCACACCCGATCTACGCCCATGTGCCCATGCTGCTTGCCCCCGACGGCCGCCGCCTGAGCAAGCGGGACAAGGACCTGGACCTGGGCGCACTCCGCAAAGCAACGACTCCAGAGGCTATTCTCGGCGCCCTGGCCTATGCCTGCGGGCTTCTGGACCGCAGAGAAGCCGCTTCCGCAAAGGAATTGGCAAGCATCTTCCGCTGGGAGAACATAAAAAGATCCGATATCTGCCTCCCGGCAGCGTCGATACCGGTGTAATACCGCGGCCCGCCCCAACGTCAAGAGGGGCGGGCCGGTTGTTTTGTCCGGATATCCGGGTGTTTGCTTTCAGGAAATTCTTGACGAACGGGCATCGGGCTGTTATAATGGTTCTGTATGTTGGGTTTGTATGGCCTGACAGCAAAATGCTCTGATACTTTGGACAAAACAGAATGAAATTAGGAGACAAAACCATGAATTACGATGTCCTGATCATCGGCGCCGGTCCCGGCGGCATTTTTTCTGCCTACGAGCTGACCTTGCGCGATCCCAATCTGAAAATCGGCGTTTTTGAGGCAGGCCATCCCCTGAATAAGCGGAAGTGCCCCATCAACGGCACCACCGTCAAGAGCTGCATCGGCTGCAAGAGCTGCTCCATCATGAGCGGCTTCGGCGGAGCCGGCGCCTTCTCCGACGGCAAGTACAACATCACCAATGACTTCGGCGGTACCCTCTACGAGTATATCGGCAAGAAGCGTGCCCTGGATCTGATGCACTACGTAGACGAGATCAACATGACCTACGGCGGCCAGGGCACCAAGCTCTACTCCACCGCCGGGACCAAGTTCAAGACCATCTGTATCCAGAATGACCTGCACCTGCTGGACGCTTCCGTCCGCCACCTGGGCACGGACATCAACTATGTGGTGCTGGAAAACCTGTATGCCGAATTGAAGGACAAGGTGGACTTCCATTTTGATACCCCTGTCCGGGGCATCTCCGTCATCGACGGCGGCTATGAGGTCGCCAGCGACGGCGAAAGCTACACCTGCAAGCAGTGCATCGTCTCCGTAGGCCGCAGCGGCAGCAAGTGGATGGAGCAGATCTGCAAGGACATGGACATCCCCACCCAGTCCAACCGTGTGGACATCGGCGTTCGCGTGGAGCTGCCCGCCGTTGTCTTCTCCCACCTGACCGACGAGCTGTATGAGAGCAAGATCGTCTACCGGACCCAGAAGTACGAAGACAAGGTCCGCACCTTCTGCATGAATCCCAAGGGGGCCGTGGTTAACGAGAACACCAACGGCATCATCACCGTCAACGGCCACAGCTACGAAGACCCCGCCAAGCAGACGGAGAACACCAATTTTGCCCTGCTGGTTGCCAAGCACTTCTCCGAGCCCTTCAAGGACTCCAACGGCTACGGCGAATCCATTGCCCGCCTGAGCAATATGCTGGGCGGCGGCGTCATGGTCCAGCGCTTCGGCGATCTGATCCGGGGCCAGCGCTCCACTCCCAAGCGGATGGAGGAGAGCTTCGTCACCCCCACACTGAACGCAACTCCCGGCGACCTGAGCCTGGTGCTGCCCAAGCGGATTCTGGACGGCATCATTGAGATGATCTACGCCCTGGACAAGATCGCCCCGGGCACCGCCAACGACGACACCCTGCTCTATGGTGTAGAGGTCAAGTTCTACAACATGGAGGTTGCCGTAGACGAGCACCTGGAGACCAAGTACCCCGGCCTGTACATCATCGGCGACGGCAGCGGCATCACCCACTCCCTGTCCCACGCCTCCGCCAGCGGTGTCCACGTGGCAAGACGCATCGTGGGCTACGAAGGATAATGGAATAACACCTGAAAGGGCGGCGCAAGCCGCCCTTTTGCTATGCAAACAGCTCCTCCACGGTACCGAAGGTATACCCCTCCTGCTCCCAGTGGGTCAGGAGCTCATCGAGAATTTCGGCATTGGTCTGAGAGGTGGAGTGCAGCAGGATGACCGCCCCAGGATGGGTCCTGGGCAGGAGCTTGGAAAAGGCCTGCTCTTTGGTTGGCTGCCTGTCGTTCATCCAGTCCACATAGGCGAGACTCCAGAAGACGGTTTTGTAGCCCAGCTCCTTGGCCATTTTCAGGTTCTCCTGGCTGTAGATGCCCTGAGGCGGGCGGTAGTATTTGGGCAGGTCCTTGCCGGTAACCTCCCGGAACAGGTCCTCCAGGTCCGTCAGCTCCTTGGAAAAGGCCTGCTTGTCCGACAGCTTGGACATATCATAGTGGTGCATGGTGTGGTTGCCCACAATGTGGCCCTCCTCCACCATCCGGCGGACCAGGTCCCGGTTTCGGTCTACATAATTCCCCACCAGGAAGAAGGCCGCCCGGACGCCGTGGGCTTTCAGCGTATCCAGGATCTTCTCCGTGGAGCCGTTTTCATAGCCTGCGTCAAAGGTCAGATACAGCCTTTTCTGCCTGGTGTCCCCCAGATAGGCCGCATCGTACTGCCGCAGCTGATCTACTCCGGCAGGGCCGATGGGCGCAGAGCCCTCCTGCCGAAAGCTCAGCCCCCAGGCCCCGGTCTCGATGCTGCCCTCCACGAATACCCGGACCACACCAAGCACCGTCAGCGCGATGGCCAGAAAAAAGATTGCCCAATCCCGTTTGCCCATAAAGAATTCCCCCTTGCAGCCACTCTATGCGAACTGCAAGGGGGATATACGCCGCCAGGCGGCGCTGTTTTTATTTTCCGCCGTGGATATATTTCCGGTCCCAGTCCAGGTCGAAGAGCTTGCTGCCCCGCTCCATGGTGCAGCCGCCCAGCATATCCTCGGCCAGCTCGCCCAGGGTCTCGGCGGGCTCCAGGCACTCGATGTAGAAGCTGGGCAGAGCCTTTTCCCCCAGGCGCAGGCCCAGGATGGCCCCGGCTACGGCACCCACGGCGGCGGACCGGCCGGAGTGGTTCACGGCGGCGATCATGGCCGTATCGAAGCTCTTGCCGCAGCGCAGGCAGGCATAGACCGCACCGGACAGCACCTGGGCTGCATTCAGGCAGTGCAGCTGCTCCATGGCCGTAACGGGATTCAACCGACTGTCCTCTGCCAGGGATACGGCCAGATTCAGCAGATTGCTGATTTCAAAGCTCTGGCTGTACTGGTGGCCGAACTGATTTTTCAGGGATTGGGCCGTTTCCAGCACCAGATTTTTCAGAGGCAGGTCCGGGGCGGAAAGGCTGCGGCTGATGATATGGGCCAGGGCCGCGCCGGACAAAAAGGCCAGGGGGCTGCCATGGGACAGGGCCACCACCTCGGCCCCCAGCAGGTCCAGTTCGCTCTGCTCCACCTTGTACAGGTGGCTGAACAGGCCCACGGCCGCGGCGGAGGTCAGACTGCCGGGGGTGGAGGAGCTGTTGAAGCGGGCCTCCATGGCCCCCAGGGTATCCCGGCTCAGGGCATCCAGCATCCGGGTATCCATGCAGTGCCGGCGGCACATTTCCGGCACCTGGAGCAGCCAACAGAAGGTGGTGCTGGGGCGGCCCCAGGGCTTCTGGGACGCGGCCCACTCCCGGGAAGACAAGCCCACATAGCGGAACAGCGGCAGCATTTTCCCGGTCATCTGCCCCCGGGTCAGGCCCAGGAGCAGGCCATTGCAGGTGAAGGCCGCCAGCTGGGTATAGGAGGTCACGTCCGCATAGCCGTTGACCAGGTCGTAGCCCAGCAGGCCGTTGGGGCCGTAGCTCTGCTGAATTTCCTTCCAGGAGCTGCCGTCGATGGTATAGCCCATGGCATCTCCCACCGCCAGTCCCAGCAGCATCCCGCGAAACTGTCCTTTCTTATCCGCCATGCCCGCGCCCCCTTTCAAAAGTTATGTCTATTATATCTGCTGGTGATAGAATTTGCAAGGGAATCTTAAAAAAGCTTCCCCGGTGGGGAAGCCGGCAGGGCGCAGCCCTGACTGAAGAGGGGCGTGGCGGGCGAGAGCATTCGGAAAAAGGCATGCAAGCCACGAACCGCTCTCGCCCGCAACACCCCTCTTCCATAAATTATGGTATAGCTGCCACCGGCAGCTATTGGAGGATGAGATTCGCTGCGCGACGCACCGCCGCTGCGGCGGTCCCCCTTCCCCGGTGGGGAAGGTTAGGATTCGAGAAACGCCCTGTTTCAATCAATATACCGGTCCGTCTGGGACAGGCGCTTTACCATACGGGAGGTGACGAAGAACAGCGCCGCCACAAAGATCAGAAATACCCACTCGGATGCATCCTCCGAGGAGGCGATAAAGTCATAGATCCCGTGGAGCGCCATGGGTACCAGCACCGCCAGGCGGCGGCAGTTTTTGGAGGCACGCTCATAGCCGTAGTTGGCATAGCGCCGGGCCATGCCATAGAACGCGCCCATGAATACACCGAAGCAGGCGTGGCCCGGCACGGCGGTGATGGCCCGGACCAGGGCGGTGCCGAAGCCGTACATCACCACATAGCCGATGTTCTCCCACAGAGCAAAGCCCAGGGCTACGCACACGGCATAGACCACCCCATCAAACTGGCAGTTGAAATCCGGGGAGTACCAGGTCCGGCGCTTCAAAAGCAGATACTTGAAGCCCTCCTCAGACAGACCCACCACCGCAAAATACATGAGGACGCGGTAGACAAGGGCGTTCTCGGGCCAGAGGCTGTCCAGAATGGCTGTGCCCAGCCGCTCGGTGAGGACAGCCAGAGCCGTGGAAATAATGCCCTGGATCACCAGGGACACCAGCAGCCCCACAGGCTCCCGGTCCAGCTTGTCCGCTTTGTTGATCTGCACCAGCAGGAAGATGGCGGGAATCACGGCGGCGGCAATCAGAATGGGATTGCCATAAAGCAGGTACATCATTTGCTTTCCTCCATCTTTTCCCGAATGGCCGCGGCGAGCTGGCACTCCGCCTCATAGGGGCAGGCGCCAAAATTGCAGTCCACATCTATTTCGCCGTCGTCGATTTCCAGCAGGACACGGCGGCTCTGGTCCTGGCAGCGGCAATAGCCGGAGAGAAAATATTCCATATTATGCCTCCACAATGCAGAACCCATGGGGGGATAGGATCAGCTGGTCCCGGGCCACGGTGTCCAGGTTTTTACCCATGCGGACCTTCCCGGCGGGGACCTGCCAGGGGTCGCCGCTTCGGTTTACATAAACCATAAATTTCTGTCCCTCATAGCACCGGGTGTAGGCCAGGTGCTTGTCCATAGCCGTCTGGAAGGTAATGGTCCCCTTACCCAGGGCGGGGATATCCCGCCGCAGCTGGCCCAGCTGGCGGAAGAACCGCACAAGTTCCGTATCCTCCCGGCCCCAGGGATAGGTCCGGCGGTTGAAGGGGTCCTTATAGCCCTCCATCAGGGTCTCGTCTCCATAGTACAGGCTGGGACTTCCCGGCAAAGTGTACTGGAGGAACGCGGCCATTTGCAGCCGGTCCCGGGCCACCTCCAGCTGGTTTTTGCTCAGGTGCCGGGCGGCCTTCTCCTCCCGGGAGCCGTCGAAGTCGTCAACCAGCGCGGTGAGGATCCGGGGGGTATCGTGGGTGCCCAGCAGATTCATATTGCAGGCCACCACCTGGGCGGGATAGTTCTCCACAACAGTCATCACCGTGTCCCGGAGCTTCCTTCCCGCATCCCGGCCCCGCATGAAGTCCAGAATGGCCGTGCGGAAGGGATAGTTCATGACGCTGTCCAGCTCGCCTTCCGTGAAATACTTCCGGCGGATATTGTAGGCAACCTTGTTGGAGGCATCCTCCCACACCTCGCCCAGCAGCAGGGCGTCGGGCTTGATCTCCCGGATGCGCTCCCGGAGCAGGGCAATAAATGCATCCGGCAGCTCGTCCGCCACATCCAGCCGGAAGCCGTCCGCCCCCAGCTTCAGCCAGTGGGCCACCACACTGTCCTCGTCCCGGATAATATAATCCAGGAAATGCCCATCCATCTTGTTCACCGTGGGCAGGGTATCGAAGCCCCACCAGGAATTGTATCTGTCCGGCCAGTGGTAGAAGGTATACCAGCTGTGGAAAGGCGAATCGGGGCGGCAGTAGGCGCCATTGCCGCCGAAGGTGTAATTCCGGTCAAAATACAGGCTGTTGGAACCCGTATGGGAATAGACCCCGTCCAGAATCACCCGAATGCCGTGGGCATGGGCGCAGCGGCACAGGGCGGCAAAGTCCCCCTCGGTGCCCAGCATGGGGTCCGGGGTTTTGTAGTCGCCGGTATCGTAGCGGTGGGAGGAAAAGCTCTTGCTGATGGGGTTTAAGTAGAGAATGGTAGTGCCGAGAGAGGCAATATAGTCCATTTTGTCCGCAATTCCCCGGAAGTTTCCCCCAAAGAAGTCGTTATTCTGGATGATTCCATGCTCATCCGGCCGCCAGTCCACTTCGTCATACCAGTTGTCGTGGACGGAATAGGGCTGGAGCTTGCCGGCGCAGTCGCACCAGCCGCTGCGGGCGAACCGGTCCGGGAACACCTGATAGATCACCGCCCCCTGGGCCCATCTGGGGGTATAGAAGTCCGAAGGGATGCAGCTGACCTGCCAAAGGTCCCCCGCCTCCATATTGGCGTCGTCCCCCTCCTTGAACAGGCGGAAGGTGCCGTGGGGGTCCGTAATGCGGAAGTAATAGAAATACAGGCCGGTTTTCTCCAGGCGGAAGCTGCCCGTCCAGTATTCATAGGGGCCGACGGTCTTCTCAAAGTGCAGCTCTTCGCTGCACAGTTCGCCGCCATTCTCCCCGCAGAGTACCATTTCCGCCTTCCGGGTCATGACCGCCACAGGGATATGCACACTGAGGGTGCAATCCTCCCCGGGGGTCAGGCACCCAAAAGGGCGCTTGTGCTGGGGCAGCTTGCTGTCAAAAAGGATTCGCATAGAAATTTGTCTCCTTAAAATGATAGGTTGAGAAATTCACAAACTGGGAGGGAAGCGTGCGCGTCCTCCCGATTTGTCAATCTCTCAAAAAGTCAGGCGGAAACCGTGGTGGTTTCCGCCTGAAAAAGTTGGTATTTTACCAGGCCAGCATATTCTGGAACTGCTCCATATACTTTCTCGCAGGGACATTCCAGCTGAAATCCTGCTCCATGTCCCGCTTTTGCAGCTGGGTGAAGGCTTCCCGGTTGGAATGGTACAGCACCAGGCAGCGGCGCAGAGATGCATAGAAGTCATCGGCATTGTAGCTCTGGAAGGTAAAGCCCAGGCCGTCCTTGCCGAACTCATCGCAGGGGGGCACAGTATCCTTCAGGCCGCCGGTGGCGTGGACCACGGGGACCGTGCCGTAGCGCATGGCATTCATCTGGCTCAGGCCGCAGGGCTCGCTCTTGGAGGGCATCAGATAGATGTCGCCTGCCCCATAAACCCGGGAAGCCAGAGCCACATTAAAGGTGATCTGGGCGGATACCTGCTCGGGGAACTGCCGCTGCAGGTCCCGGAAGAAGTTCTCATACTGGGCTTCGCCGGTGCCAACCACCACCAGCTGGACATTGTCCTCCCACAGAAGCCGCCGGGCGATATAGCACAGCAGGTCCAGGCCCTTGTGGCCTGCAAAGCGGGTGACCATGACCATCATGGGGATGTCCGGGTCTTGCGGCAGGCCCAGCTCCTTTTGCAGGGCCTGCTTGCAGCGGGCCTTTCCGGGCTGGATGGCTGCGGCGGAGTAGTGGTCCGGCAGGGCGGGGTCTGTCTCGGGGTTGAAAATCGCGGTATCGATGCCGTTGGTGATGCCGGTGAGCTTCCAGGCATTCCGGGCCAGAATGCCGTCCAGGCCGTGGGCATAGTAGGGATACATCAGCTCCCTTGCATAGGTCTCGGACACGGTGGTCACCAGGTCCGCCGTCTCAATAGCGCCCTTCATCATGTTCACGGAGCCGTTCATATCCATGCAGCCCCGGTACTCCCAGGGAAGCCCCAAGGTGTCGTCAAAGAAATTGCCGTTGGCCCAGCCCTGATACTCGATGTTGTGAATGGTATACATACACCGGGTCTTTTTCAAAATCCCATCATGGTAGCAGGCCTTGAGATACACAGGGATGAGGCCGGTCTGCCAATCGTTGCACTGGATGATATTGGGGGCCGTCTCCAACGCCACCATGGCATCCAGGCAGGCCTTGGAGAAGTAGGCGAAGCGCTCGCCGTCGTCCATGTCGCCGTAAATAGCCCCTGTGCGGGTTCCGAAATAATAGTCGTTGTCGATGAAGTAGACGGTGACACCCCCGGGGGCGGTGGTCAGCTTCATCAGGCCGGCAAACTGCTGCCGCCAGCCCATCTGCACCCGGAACTGGGCAACCTTCTCTACCAAAATGGCGGTATTGGTTTTGATCTTGTTGTAATATGGCAGGAACAGGGCGACTTCATTGCCCTCAATGGCGGCCAGTGCCTTGGGCAGGGCCTCCATCACATCGCCCAGGCCGCCGGATTTGGCATAGGGCGCTGCTTCCGAAGCGCAGATGGCAATTTTCATACAGTATCCCCCCGCTTGATGACGATCGGGTTGTTCCGGGTGCCGATGAGCTTGGCCCCGGGCCGGACGGTGACGTTCTTATCCAGGATGACGTTTTTCAGCTCCGCGCCCTCACCGATGGTGGTATCGTTCATGATGACGCAGTCCTCCACATGGGCCCCCGGCGCCAGAGTGACCTGGCGGAACAGGATGGAATCCTTGGCGGAGCCCTCCAGCATGCAGCCGTCGGCCACCATGCAGTTGTCAATGCTGCTCTCCTCGCCATAGTAGGCAGGCACGCGGTCCCGGACCTTGGTATAGATGGGATGCTTCCGATCAAAAATGGACTTGTGGACATCGGGCTTCAGCAGTGCCATGGAGTTCTTGAAGTACTCCTCCACACTGTCGTTGTACAAGGCCACGCCCTCGAACTCATAGGCGTTGACGCTGACCTTGCCGGAATTCCAGCCGCCCAGGATCAGGTCCCGGTCCATGTGAAAGAAGTTATGGGCAATGCGCTCCCGGACCATGGAGATCAGCCACTTCTTGGTGGTGACGAAGATATCCATAGAGGCCAGATACTCGGGGCCTGCGGCGTAGTCGACCACAATATCGTTGATTTCCTTATTTTCGTCCAGAGTCACGGCCAGGTCCAGAACCTTCTTATTGTTGGCAATGCCGGACTTGACCACCATGGTGATGTCCTTGCCGCTCTGGATGTGCTCGGCCAGCACCCGTTTCAGGTCGATATTGGAGATAACAGCGGAATCCACCAGGAATACATACTCGTCTTCCTCGCTGTATTCCAGGAAGGCCATGGCGTTGTTCAAAGATTCCAGCTTGCCCCGGTAGCTGTGGGTCTCGGAGGTGGAGTAGGGGGTGATGTATTGCAGGCCGCCCTCGCCCAGCTCCAGGCCCCACTCCTCGCCGTCGCCGATGTGGTCCATCAGGGACTGGTAGTTGAACCGGGAGATCATGGCCACGTGGTGTACACCGGCCCAGCTCAGATTGGTCAGGCCGAAGTCCACCTGGCGGTAACGGCCGCCAAAGGGAATGGAGGCAATGGACCGCTTGGCGGTCAGCTCTCCGATGTTGGCGTCATTGGTGAAGATAATACCCATTGCGTTCATAGCGTCACGCCTCCTTACATCATGTCGCCGGGCCGAAGCACGGCGTTTTCTTCCACCACGGCACCCTTGGAGGTGACGCTGATCAGCATTTCCTCACCGGGGGCGTAAGCACCGCCTACAACGGCATTCTTGCAGACACGGCTGTTTTCGCCCAGAATGGCGTGGCGCACGATGGCACCAGGCTCTACCACAACACCGGGCATGACCACGCTGTCTTCTACCACAGCACCGGCACCGATCTTGCAGCCCACGGAAATCACACTGTGGCGAACCTCGCCCTCTACCTCACAGCCCTCGGCGATGAAGCAGTTGACGGTGGTAGCAGTGGCGGCGATAAAGGAGGAGGGCATGGCACTGTTCCGGGCGTAGATCTTAAACCGCTCGCCCCGGATGTTGAATACCGGCTCCTTGCCCAGCAAATCCATGTTGGCTTCCCACAAAGACTGGATGGTTCCCACGTCTTTCCAGTAGCCGTCAAAGGGATAGGCCATCATCTTGTGGCCCTGGTTTAGCAGGTTGGGGATGATGTTCTTGCCGAAGTCATTGGAGGACTTGGGGTCGTCCTCGTCTTCCATGAGGGCAGCCTTCAGCACGCTCCAATTGAAGACGTAAATGCCCATGGAGGCATTGGTGGACTTGGGACGGGCGGGCTTCTCCTCGAACTCATAGATGGACATATCCGGGTTGGTATTCAGGATGCCGAACCGGGAGGCCTCTGCCAGGGGCACATTGCGCACAGCGATGGTGCAGGAGGCATTGTGCTTTTCGTGGTACTCCACCATGGCGGCGTAGTCCATCTTATAGATATGGTCACCGGAGAGGATGACCACATAGTCGGGGTCGTACCGGTCGATAAAGTCGATGTTCTGGTAAATGGCGTTGGCCGTGCCCTTGTACCAGCTGCTCTTCTTGTCGTGGCGCTCATAAGGGGGCAGAACCTGGGCGCAGGAATGGGTCTTGTTCAGATTCCAGGGCTGGCCATTGCCGATGTATTCATTCAGCTCCAAGGGCTGATACTGGGTCAGGATGCCCACGGTATCGATGCCGGAGTTGACGCAGTTGGACAGAGGAAAATCAATAATGCGGTATTTGCCGCCGAAGGGAACGGCGGGCTTCGCGGTCTTTTCCGTCAAGACCTTGAGTCGGCTGCCCTGGCCACCGGCCAGAAGCATGGCGATGCAGCGTTTTTTCTGAAAATACATGGTCACAGCTCCTCATATTGTCATTTGAAAATACAAAGGGGAAATGGAAGACGATTGGTCAAAAAATCGTATTTTCTTCCACGCATAACATATCATACTTTTTCCGATTCCGAAAGTGACATTTTGCCTAAAATATTCTCAATTCTTTGGGCATCTTTTCTAAACTCACACCATGCAATCGGGGGATTCCTGGGAATTTCGACTGAATTCAGCCGTTTTTCCAACCAATCGACGTCCAGCCACCGGCCGAATTTCAGCCCGCATTTTACCATTTCGGCGCATTTTTCATAGCCCAGCGCCCGGTGAAAGGCCAAGGATGCTTCGTTTTCTCCCGTGATGATGGCAAAGCTCACCGCATAGCCCATCTGCGACAGCAGTGCCTCCAGCGCGGCATAGAGCTGCCTGCCAATGCCGCGGCCCCGGGCATCGGGACGCAGATAGATGGAGGGTTCCGCGCACCAGGCATAGGCCGCCCGCTCAAAGGGGCGGCTGGCATAGGCATAGCCCAAAACGGCCCCCGCCTCCTCCCAGACAAGCCAGGGAAAGTCCCGGGTAATGCCTTCGAACCGGGCCAGGAAGGCCTCCGGCGTTGGGACCTCGTACTCAAAGGTAATCGTTGTCCCGCGGACATAGGGCGCATAAATGTCCAAAATGGGAACTACATCCCGCTCTTCTGCAGCACGAATCATTTTATTTCCCTTTCGTGTCTCTTTCACTTCACTGCCTGTAAATAGGCCCGATAGGCGGCGTCTATGGAAGCATAAGCTTTCTGGCCTTTCAGCTTTTGATTCATGGTTTTCGTTGTGCCTATGCTTGGAATATCGCCTCCAATTTTATAACAGTTGTCATAGTGTATCGCAGTCGCAGTATTTACATAATACTTTCCGGTGCTCTCATCCAGAATGATGACCGGGTAAACCTTGCCATCTTGAAGTTCATTCTGGCCATAGGAGGTCCAGACGAAATAGCCGTCCTTATCTTTCACCGGGTCGTTTCCACGCATGAAAGCCCAGGTTCCCTGCTGCAACAGACTGTCCGAGGGGAGCATATTGTAGATCTTCGACACATAGGAGTTCGGTTTTTTGTATCCGGAATCAAACCGGTAGTAATGCTGCCCTTTGTTCATACTGCCCACTGCGTCCTTTGTATACGAGAAAAAATCCTCACTCCGCAGGTATGGATACTCGCCCGTCCAGTCCAATATGACCTCGTTCTCCTCCGGGAGATATCGCACGGTGCAGGTTCCGTTTCCTTCAGGATTGCCAATCCAGCGCGCCTTGTCCTTGTCTGAAACATCACCGATGGTGATATCCTGAAAGCCCTGAAAGCCGTCCTGCTTCTGCTGCAGCTGCACAATTTTCTCGATATCGTCGGGATCTTCATATCCCAGCATCGCATTGGACAGAACCACTGCATAAGCGCTGCGCACATTGGCAAGGTCTGCCGCCTCCCGGCTTTTCTCCAGCTGATTGGCAAAAATCGGAATCGCAGTGGCAACCAGCACCGTAATGATGGCCACAACAATCAGCATCTCCAACAATGTAAAGCCATGGCTCTTTCTTGGCATCATGATCGTTTCTTTCCTTTCTAAAACCAGCTCCGGCAGGCAAGCTCCCGGTGGCCGGTGAACGCATTATATCGGGGTATATTAAAAGAATATTATAGTTGCATTTTTCGATTATGTCCAGTCCAAAAAAGCGAAAACTCCCGCCGAAAATCCACTGTCAAGGTTGACTTTTGGCTTTCCGAGGGATACAATAAAGATGTATGTGCGTATTGGGCTATGAAATCACGTCACGCTGTCATTGCGAACCGGTGACCGATGTCACCGGTGTGGCAATCCCCCAGTTAGACGGGAAAACCCGGATCTATGAGATGTTTGAAAATCCAGGGGATTCCCACGCCAGTGTGTGCACTGGCTCGGAATGACATGCGCTTGCCTTTCGCACGATTTGAAACCACAAGGAGGGATACCCATGGATGCCGGCGGAAGCGGCAATATACCCGGCCGAAGTAGACGCGCGCCCGCATCCTGGCGGGCAGCGGACTCTGCTTTGCGCCAATATTTTTGAATATTGGAGGTCAACTATGGCAGAACGTTTTGAAATTGTGGAAAAAGCCCTGCTGAAAATGCTGGACGAAAAGAAATACGCCTCTCTGCGGGACATTCTGGTCACCATGAACCCCAGCGACGTGGCCGGACTTTTTGACGGGCTGGAGGAAAAGCAGATCCCCGTCATGTTCCGGCTGCTTCCCAAGGAGCAGGCGGCGGAAACCTTTGTAGAAATGGAGCCCGAGGCCCAGCAGCTGCTGATTCAGGGCTTCTCGGACAATGAGCTGCGGGAAGTTCTGGATGAGCTGTATGTGGACGACGCGGCAGACCTGGTAGAGGAAATGCCCGCCAACGTGGTCCGGCGTATTCTCACCCAGGCAGACCCCGAAATGCGCAGCTCCATCAACCAGATCCTGCGCTACCCCGAAAACTCCGCCGGGGCCCTGATGACCATGGAATATGTGTCCCTGCGGCTGGATATGACCGTGGAGGAATCCATTCTCCGCATCCGCCGCCAGGGCGTAGACAAGGAGACCATTTACACCTGCTATGTACTCTCCGCAGACAGAACCCTGCAGGGCATCGTCACCGTGAAGGACCTGCTGCTGGCAGAGAGCGACGACACGGAGATCCAGGAGATCATGACGGAAAACGTCATCTCCGTGACAACCCAGGACGACCAGGAAGAGGTCGCCAAGATGTTCTCCAAATATAACTTCCTGGCCCTGCCTGTGGTGGACACGGAAAAGCGCATGGTGGGTATTGTCACCTTCGATGACGCCATGGACGTTATGGAAGAAGAGGCCACAGAGGACATGGAAATCATGGCCGCTATGACCCCTTCCGAAAAGAGCTACCTGAAGAGCACCCCCTTCGACCTGTACAAGCACCGCATCCCCTGGCTGATGCTGCTGATGGTCTCCGCCACCTTCACGGGCATGATCATTTCCTCCTTTGAAAGCGCCCTGGCCCTGCTGCCCGCTCTGACCGCTTTCATCCCCATGCTGATGGATACCGGCGGCAACTGCGGCTCCCAGTCCTCCGTCACCGTCATCCGTGCCCTGAGCCTGGACGAGCTGGAGCTGAGCGACGTATTCACCGTGCTGTGGAAGGAAGTCCGCACGGCCGTGCTCTGCGGCATTTCCCTGGCAGCAGTTTGCTTCCTGAAGGTGCTGCTGGTTGACCGGCTGCTGATGCACAACGAAAGCATCAGCCTGAGCGTAGACCTGGTCATCTGCCTGGCTCTGGGTGTCACCGTAGTCATGGCCAAGATGGTGGGCTGCACCCTGCCCCTGCTTGCCAAGCGCCTGGGCTTCGACCCGGCGGTCATGGCCTCGCCCTTCATCACCACCATTGTGGACGCGCTGTCCCTGCTGGTGTACTTCCTGTTCGCAAAGACCATCCTGGGTCTGTAGATCCCATCCTGCCGCAGGATAACGCCGAAGCGGACGGTGAAAAGCAATCGCACATGATAAATCCCGCCCGGGCTTTTGCCCGGGCGGGAAATCTGTTTACATATCGAAGGGCTCCATGCTGAGAACGGGGTGGCCCTTTTCGGCCAGGAAGTTCATCAGCTCTTCGGGATCCTCGGTGCAGACGGTCTCATCGGCGATCATGTCGGTGAAGTTATCCACGCCGTACATCTCCTTGGCAGTGGCATCCAGGCGCTCGCGGACCTGATCCTTCAGCTCCTTGGGCATCCAGACGATACGGCCGGGGCCGCCTTCGGCTGCGATGAACTTCTTGGAGGAGATGAACTGCTTGCCGTGGCCCATGAAGCCGGGGGTCTGAACGCCGCCGCCGGTCATGGAGGCCATCTCGGAGAAGGTCATGCCCAGGGGGGTCATGCCGGCGTGCTCACGGCAGGTGATGACAACACCCATGGAGACAGGCTCCACGCCGCAGATACACTCGAAGCAGCCGCAGGAGGTCATGGGATCCTGGAACAGGGAGTACAGGGTCACGTGCTCCAGAGCACCGTGAGAGTACTTGGCAACGGCCTCGTCCACGTCTTCGTAGCGGCCCAGCTTCTCGTCGATGCAGTGCTCCTTGGGAACGATCTGGCAAGGACCGGTGGGATCCAGCTCATTGGTGGCCTTGGCATCCAGCCAGGACACGGCGCCGCACAG
>ERZ1034952.895-NODE-895-length-26379-cov-13.983703_pt1 | contig 26379 bp, 23 predicted proteins | sample MGYA00520625_ERZ1034952 | MGnify/ENA primary metagenome ERZ1034952 (study PRJEB33766, sample SAMN09781773) | gut metagenome | biome: gut microbiome | host: Homo sapiens | place: Madagascar | study: EMG produced TPA metagenomics assembly of the PRJNA485056 data... | reverse complement strand
CTCCACGGTCACCTTCAGCCGGTGCCAGGTGAAGCTCTCGCCCTGCGCGGGGATCATGTCGAACTGCTCATACACCCACTCGCCGACGGGCTTGTGCTCCCAGTCGGTATCCTCGGGATCGTCGTAGCCGAGCTCGTCGAAAAGATCCTCCATGTCCATGTCGGCGCTGACCTCGTAGGTATCGCCGCCGAGCGCGCGGAATTCGACCTGCGCGACGTCGTCCTCGTCCCAGATCTCGCCGACCAGCTCTTCGATGATGTCCTCGACGGTCACGATGCCCATCGTACCGCCGTAGTTGTCCGTGACGACGGCGAGAGAGATCTTCTGCCGGTTGAGCTCTTCGAGCAGCTCGTCGATGGACGTGCTCTGGTGCACGAAGCACGGCGCGTCGAGCAGGCTGCGAAGCTCCGGGTATTTCCTCTCACGCAGGTATACGCGGACGTATTTGCGGATCTGCAGCACGCCGATGATGTTGTCGATGCTGCCCTCGTACACCGGCAGGCGGCTGTGGCGCTGCTCACGGATGAACGAGAGGATCTTCTCCGGCGGCGTGTTCACATCGAGCGCCGCAACGTCTACACGCGGCGTGAACACGCGCTCGACTGTTACGTCCGCAAACTCCAGCGCCGAGTGGACGAGCTCCGCCCGGTCCTCGGGCAGCTCGCCCTCGTCGGTCATCGTTTCGATGATGTCGTAGAGCTCATCCTCGGTCACGGTGATCTCCGGCTCGCCCTTGGCGAGATTCGAGAAGAATTCGCCGATGTGCGAAAGCGCCTTCGCCAGCGGCGCGAAAATGCGCATAAAAAAGCACAGGGACGGCGCCGTCGCAAGGGCGCACCGTTCACTGTAGCGCTTGGCGATGCTCTTGGGGAGCATCTCTCCGGCAAAAAACACCGCGATCGTGCACACGATCGTGCCAAGCGCCACCCAGCTCGCGCCCCAGGTGCGCGTAACGAGCACCGTTGTGAGCGTAGCGGTGGAGATGTGGACGATATTCGTGCCGATGAGGATCGCGGAAATTGCGCGGTCAAAATTGTCCTGTACGTAAAGGGCTCTCTTCGCCTTCTGGTCGCCCTGATCGAGCCGCGTCTTGAGCCGGATGCGGCTGACGGACGTGGCGGCCGTCTCTGCCACGGCAAAATACGCCGCCATGCAGAGAAGAAAAACGATAGGTATCCAAGACAGCCAACTGTCGCCGTCCATGTGGGGTCATCACACTCCATTTTTATATAGTTATGACAGAATACCATATTGTGCCCCGCGCGTCAAGCGCTTACCGGACACTCCGCCGCTTCTGTCCGCGCGGTTTTGCCTGCATACGCCCAAACGGCCGGCGCACTTGCGCCGGCCGTTCGGGCAGGAAAGGGGGAGAATCGATCTACATCTCAAGCGTTTGCAACGTTGAAATCGCGCTGTGCCTGATAATAGGCGTCAACGTTGGCAAGCGGCGCCTGCGCGGCAAGGTCGCAGCCGGAGGAAAGCACGAAGTGCGGATATGGCTTCATATCGTTGAGCAGGTTCGTGGTCTTCTCATACACGCTCTCCGGCGTACCGCTGAAGAACGCGGTGGAGGGATTGATGTTGCCGAAAACAAGAATGTCCGCCGGAATCTGGCAGAGAATATCCTTCATATCAACGTTGTTTCCGTAATGATGACCCTTGCAGCCTGTGTCATACATGCTCTTGACGCTGTCCTTAACATTGCCGCAGTCGTGGAGAATGAGGAAGAAATAATCGTCCTGCACGGCCTCGACCAGCTTCTTGACATAGACAGAAGAGAACTCATCGAGCAGTTCGGGAGAGAGGAGGCCCGCGGTCGGTTCGGCAATGAAGATGCCGTTCGCCCCGGCAGCCTTGTATTCCTTGGCGCGGGCGATAAGGAACTCGGTCGTCTTATCGAGGAGGACTTTCATATCCTCGGGATACATCATGGTGGTGATGAGTGCATTGGAGACCTCCATGAGGTTCGCGGCAAGCGAGAACGGCCCGAGCATGCCGCCCATAATGGGGCGGTCAGTGATAACATCCTGCGCGCGGCGGGTCGCCTCGGTGAAGATATCCACGCGGCCCGAGTGAATGTTGGGAACTTTCAGCGCATGGATGGCTTCCACATCGGCCACAGGGTGCTCGCAGATGGAGGGAACCATATTTTCGGCATACATGACCTTGCCGCCAAACGCTTCGGTATCCACGGTGAGGTCCATGCCGGTAACGGCGGCGATCGTCTCAGGATAGCGGTCGAGAACTTTTTTCATAACCGTAACGATATTGTCGGGATCGCTGACAGACTCCGTCACAGTAAGTCCGCATTCCGCGGCCAGAGGGAAGTAAAGAACAGGAAGATTGCGGCGATCTTTGGCGGCAATGATTTCCTCCGCCCATTTCTGCATATTGATTTTCATGGGATACGCTCCTTTCTTAATGCCGCCGCAGCGGTTTCTTCGCGCAGCGGAGTTATATGCAATTATTTCTGTGCCATGTCCTTGCAGGCCTTGACCAGCATTTTGATATTTTCCAGCGGTGTTTCCGCGCCCATATCGCAGCCGGTGGCGAGAATGTGGCCGCGGCCGTTCGCCGTCTGGATACGTTCGCACGCCTCGGCGTACGTCTCCTCCGCGGTGCCCGTCAGCAGCACACCGGCGGGGTTGATGTTGCCCATCAGGACGAGCTTACCGTCGCCATCCTTCAGCGCCTGATCGAGATCGACCATATAGTCGCACGAGAAGGCGTTGACACCGGCATCGCGCAGCGACGGTGCCCGGGAACCGGACGCGCCGCACACGTGCGTGAAGAAGTATTTGTACTCGGGAAGCCTCGCCTTCAGATTTTTCAGTGCGGGCAGCGCCCACTCTTCGAACATCTCCTGGCCGATCATGCTTCCGCTGGAGACCGGCTCGGCGGGCAACGCGATATCGCAGCCGTTTTCATGCAGCAGCTTGAACATTTCCGCGCTGATGCAGGTCGTATAATCCATCAGCTGCTTCACGAGTTCCGGGCTTTCGAGCATCAGCATCATGAATTCCGCCGTGCCGACCATGACCGCAGCCATCGTGAACGGGCCGGCAATGTCGCCGAGCAGGTACTTTCTGTCGCCGACAAGTGCCTTTACATTGCGCGACTGCTTGAGCATATTCTGCACGAACTCGTTGGCAAGAAGCTTTTCACGGATATCGCTCTTATCGAGCAGCGGGATCTCCGCTGCCGGGTCAGTAATACACGCGCCGACATCCACCGAGCAGCCGATCTGGTCAATGTTGATCGGGCAGCCGAACGCGTTCAGGCAGGCGGTGAACACGCCGGACACGGCGCTGACGATATCCGTTTCAAACTCGTCCGTCCATTTGACAATATAGGATGCGCCGCCGTCCTCCAGACCGTACAGGGTGCGGTAGGACATACCTTCCGTTTTGGCGACCCAGGCGCCGCCGTCCACCAGACAGAAAGGAGTACGATCTGCCGGCTTATGGTTCAATACAGCATCAACACGTTCTTTGGATGTCATGGCTTTCATACCAAATTTCTCCTTTGACTGCGTTTTTCAAGCGCGAAAATAAATTTGTCGCGGCGGCGTCTGGCCGCCGCGACGGTTTGATTTCATAAAACGGGTCAGGCCTCGATATCCATACCGGCCTGCGCCGCGACAGCCTTGTCCTCGATCTTGTAGCTGCGGTTCATGCCGTTTTTGAGAGCAGCGAAGAACGCTTCGGAGTCCTTGCTGTCCTGCTTGGTGAAGAGGCTCACAACGACCATGCAGATCGTGGCGCCGAGCATGCCGATCGCGCCGTACCAGGTGCCGCCGATGTTCCACACAAAGTAGGTTGCGAGCACGAGCACCGTGCCGACGATGGAGGAAACGATGGCCGCCTGCTTCGTCGCCTTCTTCCAGTAGATGCCGAGCACCAGCACCGGGAAGAGCGGCATGACGATCGCGATGGAGAACATGATGAGCGTGAAGATGAGCTCCGGGGGATCGAGCGCGAGCAGCATCGAGCCGATGCCGAGCACCGCGATGATGATGCGGTTGGCGTTCACGCCCTTCTTGCCGCTGAGATCCATGTGGAACGTGTTGCGCAGCAGGTCGTCCGCCACGATGGCCGAGGCGACCGAGAGGAACGCGTTGGAGGTCGAAAGGCCGACGGCGGAAGCGCCGATGAAGAACGCGACCATGAGGATCTTCGCGAGCACCGGGTTGAAGCTCACAACGAAGTTCTTGACGATGTAGGGGATGATGAGCTCGGTCTCGGAGGTCGGCAGCCCCTGCACGAGGGCGAGACCGATGAGACCGATGAGCATGGTGCCCGTCCAGACGATGCCCTGCAGGACCGGCGTCATGTAGGAGAGACGGCGCTGCGCCTTGAGATCGTCGCCGAAGTAGCCGGAGCGCACGAACACGTGCGGCAGCATGATCGTCCAGCCGATGGCGCAGGAGAACGGATAGCCGAAGCGGGAGGCATACGGCACCCAGCCGTCCGGTCCGGGGTAGGAGAAGAACGAGGGGACGTCATCCCAGAGCTTCGTGACCGCCTTGCTCAGCGAGCCGCCGAAGCCGACGATCAGAGCCGCGATAACGATGACCCAGAGCAGGAGGATGAAGAGCAGGCCCTGCACCGTGTCGGCCGTGGCGGCAGACTTGACGCCGCCGACACACACGAACACCGTCATGATAAGGCCAACGACGATGACCGCGAGACGGTAGTTGATCGCGCCGTCGGTAGCGTACTGCGCGGCGTTGGCGATGGCCACGAGCACCGAGGCGATGTACGGGAACGAAGCGCACAGGAAGATGAGCGCGAGGATGATGCGCAGCGCGCGGGATTTGAAGCGGGCGTCATAGAAGTCCGCGGGAGTGGAGAACGTGCCGCCCATCTCGCGGTTGATGATCCACACCTTGTTCATCGTGAAGTGGGCGATGATCGGGAAGAGCGCGATGTAGCTCATCTCGCTGATCCAGTAGCCGAGACCGCCGCGGTAGTACGCGCCGGGTCCGGCGAAGAATACCCACGTGCTCATAAGCGAGGCGATGTAGGTCATAACGAGCACCGGCCATTTGACCGACGCGGTCAGCAGGCTCCCGCCCGCGGCTTTTTTCTTGTCCTGAACGGTGACGTAAACGGCCACGCCCAGAAGGAAGCACATATAGAGCGCAAAGGCGATCCAGATAGTAGTCGGACTCAGCATAACTTACTTATCCTCCTTCTTTTCGTTTCTCAGCTTGTAGATGCGATAGACCTTCGGGAGGAAGATGTAGGTGATGACCCAGATGGGCAGCACCGTGAGCGCGGCGTGGATGAGCGTCGCTGTCGGCTGGTTGTAGGGGGGGACGCCGGGGATGTTGTAGGCGATGTAGAGGATCGTGGTGATGATGAGCCAGATCCCTTCGGTCTTGGTGATCTTCATGTTTCTCTCCTTTTCCTTGTTACTCGTTTTTTGGCGGCGATCGCGGGAAAAAGGGTACAGAAACTCCACCCTGCCGGTATTAGGCCTCCGGCAGGGCTGGTTCCATCGCAATGAACATTATTTTATCCTGCCGGAGAACGGACGGGAGGCGATCCACACGCCCTCCGGCAGGAAGCTGCTGAAATCAGTCTTTGACGAGAGCGGCGTGCGCCTTCTTGAGGACCTCGTCCACGGCCGCAGCCTTGTCGGCGGGCAGCGCGTAGTCGGCTTCCTCGGCCATGAGGGCGTAATACTTCTCTTCGGCCTTGTCGAGCAGGGTCTTGCTGCCCTCGCGCTCCCAACGGACAACGCCGTCGCGGTTGAACATATCGGGGCGGTGGGGCTCCTCAAAGTGGCGGAAGGTGTGCTCGCTCATAAGGAAGCTGAACGCGGGATCCTTGTCGATGCCTTCGATGAGCTCATCCCAGTCGATGGTCTCGTCGTTGACGTCAAGACCGGCGCGCAGGCGCTGGGCAATGCCCATGATCTCGTTATCGATGATGAGCTGCACCGGGGAGATGGTCTTCGCGGTCTCGAGCTGGCCCATGCCGCCGAGGACGGAGGCGTTGGACATCGCCATCGCGTGGATGAGGCTCGTGCGCTCGATGAAGTTCTGCGCGTCGAGGCAGAGGCTGTCGGTGCCGGTGCCGTAGGAATGGGCGCGAATGTTGTAGCCGCGCTCGAAGAGGTCCATGCAGATGAGACGGGCGAAGGTGATCTCGGTGTTGGACTGCAGCGTATAGGTGCTCTGCATGTCCATGGAGAACAGAAGGGTCGTCGCAATGACGGGCAGACCCGGGCAGAGGAGCTCGAGCATGATGATCTGGGCAAGAACGTCGGCGCAGGCGACGAACGCGGTGCCCTGGGCGGTCACGGGGGTGTTCGCGCCGGCGGTGGGCAGAGCGCAGGGCTGCACGGGCACGCCGTACTTCGCGCTGAGGTACAGGATCTCGGCGTCCATGTGCTTGTAGGTCAGCGCCGGGACGCTGCAGGAGATCATGCTGACGATCGGACGCTCGCGGAGCTTGTCGTAGCCGCCGACGGCCGCCGCGGCCATGTCGATGAGGAACTGTACGTTGTCCGCCTCGTAGGGCTGGATCCAGATGTGCTTGCCGGAGAGCTTGAGAGCGTCGGCGAGAACGTAAACGTCGATCGCATCGCCGGGGTAGTACTCACCGGAGACGGAGGGCAGCGTAACGTAGTCCAGATTCTCCATCTTGTTGGTGAGATGATACCACTCGTGCTCTTCCTCGGGCTTGATGTAGTGGGTCTCGTTCTTGATGTTGCGGTAGTTGGGCGCGCCCGTGCAGGTGCGGGTGTAGAAGCGTCCGTCGGGGGAGGGGAACTTCAGGTCGTGCTTTCCGTCGGGGGAGTAGAGCGTGAACTCGGCGGGAACAGCGGCGATGGCCTTGTCGATGAGCTCCTTCGTGAAGCGCACGTCGCGCGCTTCCATATCAACGATGCAGCCCTTCTCCTCGAGAGCCTTGAGCATCTCCTCGTGGTCGAGATGGACGCCGCGCTCGATGAGGATCTGCTCGAGGCGACCCTTCATGTATTCGAGCTCTTTCTGGGAAAGAACGTCGTACTTGATACGCTGATGCATAATCTTTTCCTCCTTAACTTTCGTGCGCTCAGGCGCCCTTGGAAGCGGCGTAGGTCTTCGCCCACTGCGCAGCCTCGGCCGCGTCGGCGGTGAAGGCGTCCGCGCCGATCTTGTCCGCCCACATCTGCGTTACGGGAGCGCCGCCGACCATGACCTTGACCTTATCGCGCACACCGGCGTCGGTGAGCTGCTGAATGATGTGGCCCTGCTCGTTCATGGTGGTGGTCAGCAGAGCGGAAAGGCCGATGACGTCGGGGTTGTACTTGTTGATGGCGTCGATGAACTTCGCGCCGTCAACGTTGCTGCCGAGGTCGATGACTTCGAGGTTGGCGCTGCGCATCATAAGCGCAACGAGGTTCTTGCCGATGTCGTGCAGGTCGCCCTTAACGGTGCCGACGACGGCGGTGCCGACCTTGGTGGACTCGCCGGCGGCGAGCAGCGGCTGGATGACTTCCACGCCCATGTTCATGACCTTCGCGGCCAGCAGGACGTTGGGAACGAACACTTCGTTTCTGGCGAACTTTTCGCCGATCTCGTTGATGCCGGGGAGAAGGCCGCCGTCGAGGATCTCCTGGGCGCCGATGCCCTCGTCGAGAGCCTGCTGGACCTTGGCTTTGATGGTGCGGATCTGACCAGTAACTACCATCTGGGAAATTTCATTGAGAGTGGACATAGCGTGATTCCTCCGTTAAAAAAATCTTTTTTTACAATTCTTCGTCCGGGAGAGGATCGATCCCGCAGGCTTTCAGGGCCAAATTCACCGTTTCCACCGCGTCAGCAGCATATTCCGCATTGTGCTCGCGGGCAAACCGGCCGTTGACCGGCGCGCCGCCGACAATGATGTGCCACTGATCGCTTTCCTCCGCCTCGCGGAGAGCGCGGATCGTTTTCTTCATGCCGGTGACCGTCGTGGTGAGCATTGCCGAGATCGCGATGATGTGGGAGTTGTTCTCCCGCGCCGCGGCGACAAATTTCTCCGGCGGGACGTTCGTCCCAAGATCGACGACATGGAATCCGGCGCTCCGGAGCATGATGGAAACGAGCGTCTTTCCGATGGTGTGGATGTCCCCGCTGACGGTGCCGAGCACAACGGTCTCCGAAAGCGAGAGGACGTCCGGGCCCACGATAAGCGGTGAGAGAAGGTCGATCCCGTCCTGCACGGCTCGTGCCGACATCATGATCTGCGGGATGAATTTCTCGCGGCGGGACAGCTGTTGGCCGAGCGTGTCCATGCACGGCAGAAGTCCGAATCTTACGATCTTCTGCGGCGGCATCCCGGCTTCCAGCAGCTGCCGGCAGGCCGTGCGGACCGCTTCGCGGTCACCCGAAAGAACGCCTTGTTCGAGGTGGTGAATTTTTTCCTCCATGGGAACTTTCCTCCAGTACCTTGAGTCCAGTATAAGAAATCCGCTTTGGTTTTTCTCTGAAAAAGAGGGACAAAAATGGTAAAATACCGGTCAGGTTCTCCGGCCGCAGCAGGGGTGTTTTGCCGTTTTGTCCGCAATATAAACCGTCTCACGGATTTTTGTTGTAGAATTTTTAGCAGAATTGGTAAAATCTTTGTTTTTCGTCATTTTTTGTTTTACAACGCCTTTGCTATCGCCTATGATGCAGTTATAGGGGCTGTAACGCTATAGCCGCTGTAATAAAGAAAGAAAGGGCGGGGCTTTTCCCATGGACAGACTCTACGACGCGCTGGATGCTTTCAGCAGCTGTACCGGTATCCCTGTGACGGTGTACGACACGGAAAACCGGATCACGCGGGAATTCAACGCGGAACAGAAGGTCTGCCGCCTGTTCCCGCATTTCAGCCAGAGCGAGGGCTGTCAGGGATATCTGACCTTCTCGATGGATGAGTCTTTCGCGCTCGGCGAGCCGTACATATTCTTCTGTCCGGCGGGCTTCGTCGAGATCGCCGTTCCCATACTATATAATGGTGCGCGCAGGGGCTGCGTGCTGGCCGGGCCGCTTGTGCTCGGCAGCGTGGACGAAAAGCTGCTCGCGCGCATCATGGAGCTCAATCCGGACGACTCGGCGCTCTTCCCGCGCGTGGCGCTCTTTCTCCAGAACGCCAAGGAGAGCACGCCCGAGCAGATACAGAAGATCGCAACGCTTCTTTACGCCTCGGTGCTCAGCTCACGCCAGAACTGGGAGGAATATGAACACATCCGCGCCCGCAGCCGCGGCCAGATCAGTGCCGGAGAGACGGTGCAGCAGTTCAAGCTCTCCGTCGGCACCGTCGGCGAGACGGAAGAAACGCTCTGGCAGCGTCTGCTCACCGGTCTGCACGAGCGCGACCGTGAGGCCGTAAACGAGGCAGCCTCCGGCCTCTTTGACGAGTTTCTTCTCGTGGAAGCGGGAAATTTCGATCTCATCCGCATGCGGCTCATCGAGCTTTTCACGCTGCTCTCCAAGGCCGCGCTTGATTCCGGCATCAATCTGAACAAGATCCTCGCCTCCGGGCTTGACCCGCTCGAGGCGCTCAACCAGGCGCAGTCGGTGGAGGAGCTGGCCGTGTGGACGCAGAAGCTGATCGACCACTTTTTCTCGCTCGTGCCGGAGCCGCCCGCGCCCGTCTATTCTCCGCTCATCACGCAGGCCATCGAGCTCATCGGCGAGCGGTACGCGGAAAAGCTCACGCTGCGCGACGTGGCCGGCAGCATTCATATCAACGAATCATACCTATCCAAGCTCTTCAAAAAGGAGCTCGGCGTCGGCTTTACGGACTATCTCAACAGCCTGCGCATCCAGAAGAGCGTAGAGCTGCTCTCGCAGCCGGACATGAACCTTCTGGAGATCGCCGGACGCGTCGGCTTTGACGATCAGAGCTATTTTACCAAAGTTTTCAAAAAAATCACAGGGAAAACCCCGCGGCAGTTCAAAGTTTCCGCCGGTGCGGACAAGCTGCTCGACAACGAGTACATCCGCGGCTTCCCCGTGCCGCAGATAGGAGGTAAATGATATGACGTTCTTCCCCGTCTCCGTGGATGAGCTCAAATACGACAAGAATCGCATCTTCACCCGGCTCAAGCTGCGGGCGGATCCCAACACAAACGCCTACGCCGAGAGCATTTTCCCGCAGCTCGTGGAGCTGCTGCGCGAGAACATTGAGCTTGTTCTTGCCTACAACATTACAGACAACGACCTGACCATCGCCTCGCCGGAGCTTTCGAGCTGCGATATGCTCGCGGTGTGCTACTGCGGCGCCACGCAGAAGATCGTAGACTGCGTGGACGATCTCATGGCGAAGAGCGATTTTCTCGAGGGCTACATTCTCAACGACCTTGCCAACGAGGTGCTTTTCAACGCCTCAAACGCGATGAACCGCCGGCTTTATAACGAGTTCAAGGCGCAGGGCTACCATCTCAGCACGCGCCTCACGCCGGGCGAGAACCATTTGAGCATGGAGTATCAGGCGCAGTTCCTCTCCCTGCTCACGCAGGGAGAGCCGTTCCCCGCCACGCTCACCGAGCACTACATGCTCCAGCCGGAGAAGGCCATGCTTTATGCCTACGGCGCGGGCACCGGCCTCCCTGACCGGTCCATCGATCACGACTGCTCCAAATGCCCGAATCTCTCGTGCTATATGCGCCGGGACACGAATCCATAAACAGGAGGCTGCTTTTATGGAATATACCGTTCGTATTGCCGGAACGCCGTGCGAAACGCGCGTCTCCGGCGGCACGCTTGCCGAGGCGTGCGCCCTGCTCGGCCACCCGCTCGAGCTCGTCTGCGGCGGCAACGGCCGCTGCGGGAAATGCGATGTTCTCGTGGAGCGCCGCGGCGTGCGCGAGACCGTGCGCGCGTGCATCACGCCCGTCACGGAGGACATCACCGTTTTTCTTGAAGTTTCGGAGGACGCCTCCGCGCAGATCCTCACCTCCGGCGGCGCACACGATGTCTTCGCCCCCGCGGTGACGAAAGCCGTTCTCTCTCCCGCCGAGCGGGAGCCGGAGCACTGCGGCGCTTATCTCCGCGGCGTTTCGCTCGCGGCGGCGCGGCAGTTTTCCCGCGCGCACCGCGACGCGGAGGAAGAGCCGCTCACGTTCATCCGCCATGAGGATACGCTCCTCGGCGTGCAGCGCGGCGATACGGCGCAGCGTCTTTACGGCGCCGCCGTGGACATCGGCACAACGACCGTTGCCATGTATATCTACGATCTTACGACCGGCGCTCTTCTCCACACCGGCTCGGCGCTCAACGGCCAGATCCGGTACGGCGCGGACGTCATTGCGCGCATCCAGCACGCCATAGAGCACGAAACCGGGCTTGCGGAGCTCAACCGCGCCATTCTCGACACGATCGACGCTCTTCTCGCCGCCGCGTCAAATGCCGTGCCGGGCCTCTCGGACGATCTCTGGCAGCTCGTTTTCTGCGGCAACAGCACGATGCAGCATCTCTTCCTCGGCATTGACCCGTCCGCGCTCGGCGCGGAGCCGTTTGCGAGCGTCACTGCGGACACCGTGCGCGCTCCCGCCGGGGAGATCGGACTGAAAAACTGCCCCGCGGGCGCGCTCGTGGAGTTTCTGCCGCTGCTCGGCGGGTTCGTCGGCGCGGATACGACCGCCGTGCTGCTCGGCGTGCCGGAAGAAGGCGTGCATCTCGCCGTCGATCTCGGCACGAACGGCGAGATCGCCGTCGGCAACGCACGCGACGGCTTCCTCACCTCCTCCACCGCCTGCGGCCCCGCGCTCGAGGGCGGCAACATTGAATGCGGCATGCGCGGCTCGGAGGGCGCGATCGACCACGCAGACATCACGCCGGACGGGGAGCTTCGCTTCCACGTCCTCGGCGAGGGCGAGGCGAAGGGGCTCTGCGGCTCCGGCATCATCGACATGACCGCCGCGCTCGTCCGCTGCGGCCTCGTGGACATGACCGGACGGCTCCTCCCGCGCGGGGAATTCGCCGCGGAGCACCCGGACAGTCCCCTGCTCGACCGGCTTGAGCCGGTGGGCGAATACAATAACGCCTTCTTCCTCACGCGCGGCGAGCATCCGGTCTATCTTTCGCAGGAGGATATCCGTCAGATCCAGCTCGCCAAAAGCTCGATCTGCGCCGGGTGTCTGACGCTCTGCCACGAGCACGGCATTGAGCCGGAGGAGCTCGATTCGCTCATCCTCGCCGGGGCGTTCGGAAACTACATCGACGTGGACAACGCTTTGTATATCGGCCTTCTCCCCGCCGCGCCGCGCGACAGGGTCGTCGCCGTCGGCAACGGCGCGGGCAGCGGCGTGTGCCGCTATCTCCGCGACCGCGCGGAGAGCGCCCGCTGCGAGCACATCCGTGCCGTCACGCATCATGTGGAGCTCAACGCCAGCGCCGAATTCATGGAGCAGTACATCATGAACATGAATTTTAATGTTCTGTAATCGACCCGATAAAAAAGGTGTCAGCCGGAGCGATCCCGCTGACACCTTTTTTCTATTCCTCCGAAAACGCGAAAACGGGGCGTCCGGCCAAAACGGCACAGACGCCCCGAAAGGAGAAAAGAAACGATCACTTATTCCGCTTGACGACGCCCTTCTGCAGGATGATGTTCGCATACTGCGAGGTCTCGCCGCTCTGCACGATGTAGCAGGCCTGCTCCGCCTTATCGTAGAACGCGTACCGCTCCAGATAGCCCGTGCACGCCTCGCCGCGCTCGTCGTACTTCTCGATGATCTTTTTGTATTCGTCCAGAATGGGAAGCGCAAGATCGCGGTCGCACTCGGACTTTGCCATGTACAGCACCGGCTTTTCGGCGTAGGTGTCCAGCGGCATGAGCGCCAGAATGGCGTCGAGAAGCTCCGGGATGCCGTGGCCGTCCGCGCGGATGATCTCCGCCGCGCCGCGGCGGCTCACCCCGTCCGAGGGGAAGTTCCCGTCCGCCAGCACGATCGTGTCCCCGTGTCCCATCGCGTAGACCGCAGCGAGAAGCTCCGGAGAGAATACCGGTGAAATGTGGTTGAGCATGGCTTTTTCCTCCTTATATCTTTGGCTTTTTTACGGCTTTTCGGGATGGTTGGGGCCGAAGTGTTTGAGCTTGACCAGCGGCTCGCACGCATGATCCCCGATCGTGCCGTGCCCCTGCGTCAGGATGCAGCCGCAGGCGGCGGCCCGACAAAGAGAACAGACGCAGCACGAAGATCGGGATCCGGCGGAAGAAAGGATCTCTCGGCTGCTCCTATATCGTTTTTCTTTATTTTATCGTACCCGGCGCTCAAACGCAAGGATTTGTATGATCCATTTCCTCCGGCCGTGCCGGCAGTGCTTCCTACTCGGCGGGGGCGACCGACTCTGAACGGCGGCTTCTGCCTTATCTCCGCACCAGATTGGCGCTGATGCCGCGCATCGCTTCGGCAAATTCGGCGTCGAGCTTTTCGCGCCGGGCGAGATCGCACGCCGTCACCATGCCGACGAGCCGCCCGTTTTCCGCCACGGGCAGACGGCGCAGCTGCTCGCGCGCCATGAGCGCGGCGGCGCTCTGCACGCTGTCGCCCGGCCGCGCCGTCACGACCGCGCGGGACATGACCTCCGAAACGCGCGTGTCCGCGGGGTCGTTATCCAGCGCAAGACAGCGCAGCACGATGTCCCGGTCGGTGAGCACGCCGCGCAGCCGCCCGGTGCTGTCCGTCACGGGCAGCGCGCCGAGATTCCACCGCCGCAGCAGCCGTGCCGCCGCCGTGACCGGCTCGTCCTGTCCGACGGTGATGACCTTTGCCGTCATGATCTCCTGAACTTCCATAAGAAATATATCCTCCCTGTTCGGTTTGTTCCTTACAGGGAGTATGGACAATCGGCGCGGCTCTTAACCCGGCGCGGCGAGAGAGGCGAGCATTTCCCCCGCGGCGCGGCCGAAAAGCTCAGCGGCGGCGAGCGCTTCGGAGAGCGTGTTGCCGTTCGTGCCGACTTCTATAATGAGAGAGCCGGTCGTATACTGCTGGTTGTAGCGCTCCGGCGCAAGATGGATCGGGCGCATGAGCGCGCCGTTTGCCGATACCGCCGCGGCCTGCATCGCGAGCGCGAGCTTGAGATTTTCCCGCCAGAGCGGGTGCTCGAGATATTCGTCCGTGCCGCACACGAGCATCACCTGCGCCATGCCGCTTCCGGCGGCGCAGGTCTTATAGACGGTCGATTCGTCGCCGATGGCGTCGCGGTGGACATCCAGTACGAGCGCGATGTCCGGATACTCGGCAAGATACGCCTCGATGGACGCTGCGGCGCGCTCATAAGAGCCCGCGTAGCTCGGATAGTCGTAGAGTGTGCGGTCGTGCAGCACGCGAAGGCCGTATTCCTCGAGCACGGAGCACAGCACGTCGCCCACGCAGATGACCGAGCGCCCCGGATCGGTCGTGCGGAAGGGGTCGCTCGGCGTATATTCCTCGCCCGCCGCGGGGAGATATGCCTCCGTGCCGTGCGTATGTATTATCAAGATCTGCGGCCCCTCCGCGCCGAGCTTCTGCACGAGCGGCTCGGCCATGAGCGCGGCGATATCCGCTTCAAGGTCCGTTTTGTTCCGGATCTCCATGCCGGTGTCGTCCGTGAACGGCACGATCTCCGGCGTCGGCTCGCTTGTGGGCTCAGGCGTGATTTCCGGCGTCGGTTCCGGGGTGGGTTCGGGCGTCGGCTCCGGCGTTGGTTCCGGTGACGGTTCCGCCGTCGGCTCCGGTGTGATCTCCGGCGCCGACGCTTCGAGCGGAAGGTTGTCCGCGAGCAGGAGCTGCCCGGAAGCGTGCGCGTCGCCGAGTTCGAGCGCGAGCAGCGCCGCGCCGAGGCGCCCGCTTTCATATGTCTCGGCGGCGCGCTCGACCGGCTGGGCCAGCGCCCCGGCATGGAATACCAGCTGCGCCGCCATAATTGCCGTGCACAGCAGCTTTCCCTTCCGGTTCATCGTTCCGCCTCCCCTGCCCATCGATACTATCTATCTTATGGCGCGGCGGCGGAGAATATGCCAACGGCTTGTTGACGCCTTTCGCCCCGGCATGATAGAATTATAAAACATCCGGACGAAAGGGGGACGCGGGCTATGCGGACACGGCTGAATATGTTCATGCTCGGACGAAACGGCGTGGACTTTCTCAATAAGCATCTCTTCCGCATTGCGGCCATCATCGCCGGGCTGAATCTGCTGTTTCCGGGGCGGATCGGCTCCGTCCCGTTTCTTATAGCGGGCTACGCTCTGTTCCGGACGCTCTCCCGCAATCTTCCCATGCGGCAGGCGGAGGACATAGTCGCGCGCGAGAAATACGACCGCGCGAAGGAAAAGATTTCCGGTGCGCTGCATCGCGCGAAGCAGAGCCGCGATTTCCGGTTTTTCTCCTGTCCCGGCTGCAGCAGCTATCTGCGCGTGCCGCGCGGCAAGGGCCGCATTCAGGTCACCTGCCCCCGCTGCGGTCACCGGTTCGACCGGAAGAGCTGAAAAATCAGCGGAGCTTCATATGGAGGTACACACCATGACCATGGAAGAAATACTCACATCCGGCCTTACGGAGCTCGGCGTCCCGGCGACGGCGGCGCAGCTCTCGCAGCTCCGGGCCTACTATACGCTGCTCGACGAGCGCTCGAAGGTGATGAATCTCACCGCCATCGAGGGCGAGGAGGCGACGGCGCGCCTGCACCTTCTCGACAGCGCCGCGCTGCTCCGGTATGTGCGTCTCTCCGGCAAGACCGCCGCGGACATCGGCTCCGGCGCGGGCTTTCCGGGACTTGTCGCGGCGATCCTCGCGCCGGACGCGGACATCACGCTCATCGACAGTCTCCAGAAGCGCGTGACGTTCCAGCAGGAGGTGTGCGAGACGGTCGGGCTCGGAAACGTCACATGCCTTGCCGGGCGTGCCGAGGAAGAGAGCGCGCTGCGCGAGAGCTTTGAAGTCGTCACGTCCCGCGCCGTGGCGCGCATGACGATGCTCTGCGAGCTCTGCCTGCCGCTCGTGCGCGTCGGCGGCGTGTTCGCCGCGATGAAAGGGCCGGAACCGGAGGAAGAGGTGCAGGAGGCGGCGCGCTGCATCCGCACGCTCGGCGGCGGGAAACCGCGCATCGAGAAATACACCGTTCCCGGCACGGACGCCGTGCACAGCGTCGTTATCATCCCGAAAACCGCGCCCACCCCGGCAAAATATCCCCGCCGGTTCGCCATGATCAAAAAGCAGCCGCTCTGAAAAAAAGACAGCAAAAGCGAGACTTCTGTGGAAGAAGTCTCGCTTTTCCGATTATCTTAGATTGTCAACGTTTTACCGGCGCTTTCTATTCCTCACGGCCGGTATCTCCGGGAAAACGTCTCTTCCAATACGCCGACCCACGCGGCGAGATTTTCCGGCGATGGCTCGTGCAGGGCGCGCTCATAGACCGCGGCGTCGTCCGGCGCGGTATTTGCCATCCGGCGCAGCGCCTTTTTCGGCCCGAAGTAATACTCGCCGCGCAGATCATAATAGATGCTCAGGCTGTCCGTGAGCAGCCAGTGCAGCCGGTAGCAGCCTTCCGCGTCGCCGCGCTCCGTTCGCCGGAGCATTTTCCGGCACCACGAGAGCGACTGCGCGTTTTCCGCCTCGGTCTTTTGCGGGGCACTCTCGATATGGGCGTTCACCTCGGCCCGCAGCGCCGATAGCCGCCCGGTCGCATCCTCAACGATCACGCTGTCATGGAGCTGCAAAAAATCCTCCGCGTCATACGGCGCGGCGAAATGCGCCGCGCCGTAGAGCCAGACGTCCAGCTCCGTACCGAAAAGCACCGAATCGTCGTGTCCGGTCTCGCCGTCCGGCAGCAGGAGCAGCGCGTCAAAGTCGCTGTTCCGGTTGTTCGAGCCGTCGGCAAACGAGCCGTATACGGCGATGCCGAGCGGACGGTATTTCTCCCGCAGCGCTTCGATGATCTTATCCGCGATACCCATCGGCGCTTGAAGCTCCGGGGCGATATCGATGTTCTCGCCGCGCAGCGCGACTGCCGCGCCGTTCTTCGCCTCGGCGCTTTCAGAGTGCGCGAGCAGCCACTTGTTGCAGGCGGCGAGATATTTGTCCTCCGGCGAGCCGCCGCGCAGCGCGGGCTTTTCCGTATTCGTCCCGCGCGGCAGCGCGACGAGCACACGAAAGCCCGCCGTTTCGTCCGTGTGGCAGGGGGCATAGTGCAGCGTCGTGGCGTAGACCTCCACGAGCACCCCGGCGGGGACGCGGAACGCCTTCACCTTCGCGGTATCGAGCACGCCGTCTTCGATCTCGTCCTGCTTGGCAAGCAGAAGGATAAAGTCACCGAGACCGAGGTTGAATTCGCTGTCGCGGTGGTATTCAAGGCAGTTAAGCTTTGTATTGCGCCCCCAGCACATGCCGAGCTGCACCGGCATGCCGCCGAACACGCTCGTCCGGTAGTCCGCGAACGCTTCGCACGCCTCGAGCGCAGCAATGGACGGCTCATACGCCGTGCCGCTCTCCGGCAGGGGGATCTTCTCCATTTCGCGCAGCAGCGCCGCGCTCTCTATACCGGAATGCACGCGCCCGTAGCGCGCGAACTCCGCATCGTATACCGAACAGATCTTCATAGCGGCCTCCCTGTTTTTTATAGCCCCATCGTATCAGAAAAAGCGCCGCAGGACAAGAGAGAGGTCTCTTGCTCCTGCGGCACTTTTTATCGCTTTATTTTTTAGGCAACACCTCTCGCCGAATCATGTGGTGCCGCCTTTATTCTTTTTCGCCGACAACCTGATACATTTCGTCGGTCGAGATAACCTCCGTCACGCGAAGGTGCCGCGCGAAGATCGCCGCGAGCGCTTCGGCCTCCATGAGCCCGTTGGAAACACGGCTCGCCGCGCCGTGGTGGTGCGCGTCGATGTCCGCGCGCGAGCTGCCGTGCGCCACGGTGAGCCGACCGCCGGGGGCGAGCAGCGCGGCAAGGCGCGCCACGAGCCGCTCCGGGTCGGGAAAATGCGGAAAGGCGTTATAGATGACGATCGCGTCAAAGCCCTCGCCGAGCGGCGCGGTCTCCGCGTCGCCGCAGACGAAGCGCACGTTCTCCTGCGGGAATTTTTCGCGCGCGATGCGGACCATCTCGGGGGAGATGTCCACGGCGGTGACGCTCTCGACGTTCCGGCGCAGATAGTCGCCGATGAGCACGCCCGTGCCGCAGGCAATGTCCAGCACGCGGCTGCCCGCCGTCACCTTCGCATTATCGAGAATGCGGCCGATCTTCTCGTCGCTGCGGACCATACCGGCGTCCCATCCTCCGGCGCGCTCATCGAAGAACGCGATCACATCCTTCTGCTCGATCATCCCTGCGTCCCCGCAAAGAACGTGGCGGTGTCGATCTTCTGGTAGCCGCCGAAGCTGTTTGGGCAGGCGTAGATCTCTTCGGCCAGAGGCTTTCCGAGGAACGCGGTCGTGACGCGGTTCGTCACTTCGGTCATGTCAACATCCTCAAAGCGATCGGGATAGGCGGTCTTCGCGGCGAACCACGTGTTGATGAGCGCGATCTCATAGTTGGTATAGTAGGCGTTGTAGGCAAGCTGGAGATACGCCTCGCCCTCGCGCCAGGCGCGGCAGGTATCGAACATCGTGGGATCCTCGGCGTAAAGAGGCTTGATGTTCTTCACGGCGGCGGCGTCAAAGATCATGGCGTCCATGTCCTCGCCGAGCGCGACGAATTTCTCCGCCTCGATCGGCTGCGCGCCGGGCGCTCCAAGGTCGGAGACAACGTTCTTCACGTTCGCCACGCGGAAGGAAACATAGTCCTGCGCGGTCATCAGGTGGTTCGTCGTGCCCCAGTTGCCGAGACCGCAGATATAAACGGCGGGCTTGTCCTCTTCGGCGATATCGGCGGTACGCGCTTCGATCCCGGCGCGCTCGGCGGCGATGAAGCCGATGAGTGTCTCTGCCTTCTCGCTCTCTTCAAAGATCGTGCCGAGGAGGCGGACGCTTTCGTTGAATCTCTCGTCAAACACGCTGTCCGGCCCGCTCATCAGCGTCACGACCGGGACGCCGAGCTGCTCCTGCAGGGCGTTGGCCTTATCCGCATCGCCGTAAAGGGAGATGACGATATCCGGCTCGCAGGTGAGGATCTTCTCCGCCTCGGGGCTCTGGGCATTCGGCCCGCCGACGCCGCAGGAGGGCAGCGACGCGAACATATCGCTGTGGGCGAGCACATAGGGCCGCGCAACGGAATCGAACATCTTCGGGCGCTCGGAGAGCGTTTCGTTGTCGATATCCTCCACGCCGCAGAGCAGGGATACGTCGCCGATGTAGCTGTAGAGCCGCAGCGCGCCCGCGCCGATGCACACGACACGCTGATACGAGCCCGGCATCACGGTGATCTCCCGGCCGATGAGGTCGGTAACGGTGATCTCCGCGCTCTCGGCGGGCGCTTCCGTCGCTTCGACCGGTGTTTCCGTGGGAGCTTCCGTGGCCGCCGGGGTCTCAGCCGGGGCCGCGCCGCACGCGGCAAGCGAAAGGATCATTGCAAGCGCGAGCAGCAGAGAAAGGAGCTTAGCTTTCTTCATAGTACTTTCCTCCCAAAATAACTTTCTTTCCGTCTACGGTGATGATGCGGGATTTAATATCGAAAATGTCCCCGATCACTTCGCTCGTGAGTACGCTCTCGTCTCCGGCGTAGCGCACCGCGCCGTCCCGGAGCAGGAAAAACTTATCGCCCAGGCACAGCGCCTGGTTGAGATCGTGCAGCGAGCTCAAAATGGCGACGCCGCGCTGCTGCGCCGCCTTTTTCGCCTCGTCGATGATGAGCTCTTCGTTTGCGATATCGAGATTGCCGGTCGGCTCATCGAAAATGAGCAGACGCGGCTCCTGCACGAGCGCGCGGGCGATGGCGATCTTCTGCTTCTCACCGCCGGAGAGCTCCTCCGCGCTGCGGTTGGCGAGCGGCTCAAGATGCATCTCGGCGAGAATGTGCTCGGCGGCCTCGATATCCTCGCGTCCCGGCTGCATGCCGAAGCGGGAGACCCGCCCGAGCAGGATCGAGTCGAACACGCTCAGCGCGCCGAAATGGATGTGCTGCGGCACATAAGCGACGAGCTTTGCCCTCTCGCGCCGCGGCATTTTCAAAAGATCCCCGCCGTCGAAGCGGATCGAGCCGCTCTCCGGCGCGGCAAGGCCGAGAATGCACTGAAAAAGCGTCGTTTTGCCCGCGCCGTTTTTGCCGAGAAGGATCCCGATCTCGCCGTCGTTGAGCGTGAGCGAAACGCCCCGGAGCACCGGCTCGGCCCGGCGGGAATACCGAAAGACTACATTTTCCAGCTCTAACATTGGCCGTGCTCCTTCCGCGAAAAGATGATCGTAAGGAAGAACGGCGCGCCGAGCAGCGACGTGATCGCGCCGACGGGCAGCGCGCTGCCGCTGCCGAGCGAGCGGGAGAGCGCGTCCGCGCAGAGAAGGAGCAGGCTCCCCAGGAGCGCCGACGCGGGGATGGAAACGCGGTGATCCTGCCCGAGCAGACGCTTTGCCACGTGCGGGCAGATGATGCCGACAAAGCCGATGATGCCGAGACTCGATACGCACGCCGCCGTCATCAGCGAGGCGAGCAGCAGCGAAAAAAAGCGCAGGCGCGAAACGTTCACGCCCATGCTGCCCGCAGCGGCGTCGCCGCTCAAAAGGGCATTATACCGCCACGCGAGCGCGGAAAATACCGCCAGCCCCGGCGCCGCGGCGCAGAGCATGAGAAGGCCGGTCTTATATGTCGCGCGGCCGAGATCGCCGAAATTCCACACGACCGCGGCGGAAAGGCCGACGTCCGTGGCGTAAAACTGCAGAAGCGTCGTTGCCGCCGTCCAGATCGCGCCGACGGCGATGCCCGCGAGCACCACGACGTTCGGCGAGAACGCCTTCACGCGGCAGAGCGCGAGAATGAGCAGAATGGAAAGCGCCGAGAAGAGAAACGCCGTCACGCTCGCGGCGAACGGGTTCACCCCGGCGGTGTAGCTGGCAAGATTGTTGCCCGTGGAGAGAAAGCCCCCGGCAAACACGATGATGGAGAGATTCGCGCCGAACACCGCGGCATTGGACACGCCCATCGTGGAGGGCGAGGCCATCGCGTTCGAGAGCGTCGTCTGCATGACGAGACCGGAGACCGAGAGCGCGGCCCCGGCGATGAGCGCCGCGAGCACGCGCGGCACGCGGATCGAGCGGAGGATGCGCACGTTGGCGGCGGAGCCTTTTCCGAAAAGAGCGGCGACGCCGTCCGAAAAGCTCATGCGCGACGCGCCGACAAAAAGGCAGACGAGCGTCATAATAAGCACCGCAAGCGCGAGCGCGGCGATAATATACCGGGCGCGGGACTTTGCTTTCACGGCCGTTCGCTCCTTTCTCTTTTTGATCGGCGTCTCTGTATAATGGTCTTTTAATTATAAAGCTATCCACCCTCGGAGGGAAGCCCCCCAGGGGGATAAATTCTTTTCGGTTTTAACATGACAAAGAGCCGGTGACGCAATGTCACCGGCTCTTTGTCTTATAAATTTTCTTACGCAAGGAAGCCCTTGAGGATGCGGTCCTCCGCTTCCTCCTCGGTGAGGCCGAGCGTTTCGAGCTTCAAAAGCTGGTCGCCCGCGATGCGGCCGATGGCGGCCTCATGGATGAGCTGCGCGTCGAGATCGTTCGCCGCGATCTCCGGCACGGAGCGGATCTTCGCCTCGTCCATGATGATGGAGTCACACTGCACATGGCCGAAGCACCTGGCGTTGCCGACGACACACGGGCGGAACACCTGCACGGAGTCGTTTTTCGCAACGCTTCGGGAGATCACGCGGCCGCGGGAGTTCTCGCCGTTGAGCTCAATGACCATGTCAGACTCGGCGCGCTGACTGCCGTGGGTGAGAAGGCGCTCGGTAATGACGACGTCCGCATCCCTGCCGCAGACGATACGCGTATCGCGCCGCGTGGAGTCGATGCCGCCGATCTGACTCATGTCCATCTGTATCGACGCGCCCTCTTCAAGATAGACGACCGTCGTGGGGTTCATAACGTTTTTGCCATTGCCGTCGCCCTCGCCGTAGTGCTTCTCGACGTACTTGACGCGGGCGTTTTTGCCGACGTAGAACGTGTGCACGCCGTCGTGCTCGGAGGCGTCCGAGCCGCAGTTGTGGATGCCGCAGCCGGCAATGATCGTGACGTCCGCGCCCTCGCCGACGTAAAAATCGTTGTACACCGTTTCGCGCAGGCCAGACTCCGTGATGATGACCGGGATATGGCAGCTGTCTTTGCAGCCGGGGACAAAACGGATATCGATGCCGGGCTTATCGGTTTTCGTGGTGATGGTGACGTTTTCGGTGTTGACGCGCCCGGCGCAGCCGGAGTCCTTGCGGATATTGAATGCGCCCTCGGCCTTGCCGTCCTTCATGCCGGCAATGACTTCCAGAAGCGTCGTATCGACGCGGTTGAGCTCGCTCATTTCTTCGCCTCCCCGTAGATGACCGGGCAGCCGCCCGTGGTGCTGTGGACGATGTCGGTAAAGACCTCGTCGCGTGTGCCGCGGCGCGCGATCACGCCCTTGTCGATCACAAGGATCTCGTCCGCCAGCGAGATGATGCGCTCCTGATGGGAGATGATGACCATCGTGCAGTCCTGCCGGGTGTGGATCTCCTCAAACGTTTCCGTAAGGCGCGCGAAGCTCCAGAGATCGATGCCAGCCTCGGGCTCGTCGAGGATCATGAGCTGCGGCTGCCGCGCGAGGATCGTGGCGATCTCGATGCGCTTGACCTCGCCGCCGGAGAGGGAGGCGTCCACCTCGCGGTCAAGATAATCGGCCGCGCACAGGCCGACCTGCGTGAGATACTTGCAGGCCTCGCCCCGCGGCAGGAACTTCTGTCCCGACGCGATCGTCAAAAGATCCTTCACGCGGATGCCCTTGAAGCGCGGCGGCTGCTGGAAGCCGTAGCTGATGCCGCGGCGCGCGCGCTCGGTGATGGAAAGGCCGGTCACATCCTCGCCGTTCCAGAGGATGCTGCCGCCTGTCGGCATCACAAGGCCCATGATCGCCTTGGCAAGCGTCGTTTTGCCGCCGCCGTTCGGTCCGGTGAGAACGACGAGCTTTTTGTCCGGGATGGTGAGGGAAATGTCCCGCAGTATCTCGGTGCGGCCCTCCGGCGCGTCCACGGAATAGTGAATATTCTTCAGCTCCAGCATGGATGTGTCTCCTTCTCGGCGGTATGCTTGGAAAACTTGCATCTTTCCAAATAAAATGGTATAATATTATGAATTTTCCGCATACCCGCATAAAATCGTCCCCGCCCGCCGGCAGCGGCGCAGGGATAGTACTCGATATTATATAAAGTATTCGCGGGGAATGTCAACCCCGCTCTTCCCGTTCCCGCGCTTTTTCTTCCGGGAACGCCCCGCTTCGCGCGGGGAGAAAGGAGGCACTATGCGAATCAAACCGAAAAACCCGAAGGTCCTCCGCGCCCGGCGCATCATCGTCGGCGGCGTGGCGCTCGCGGCGGTGCTGTTCGTGCTGCTCCGTCCGAATACCGACAGCTCTCTCTCCACGGAGGAGAGCGCCCCCATGCCCGAGACCGCCGCGACCCCCGTTCCGGAAGCGGAAGACGCGCAGGGCGAGCTCAACTGGCAGTATCCCCCCGGCTGGGTCGATTATTCCGATCTTCCGGATAAGGAAACGCTCGGCGACGAGGAGCAGCCCGGCCTTTCCAACTGGCGGTATCTGCTCGTGAACGGCCTTTCGCAGAAGAACTACCTGCGTGAAAACTACTACCCCGACATGGTCGAGATCGAAAACGGCTACTTCTTCCAGCGCCGCGCCGCCGACGCGCTCAAGGAATTTCTCGCCGCGGCCCGCGCGCAGGGCTTCACGGTGAGCATTTCCCGCACCTACATGTCCTACCCCGACCAGCGCACGCGCTTCAACGGCATGGCGAGCACGATCTACGACCGCGGCGAGATGTCGCTCGCGGACGCGGAAAAGGAAGTCGCCGCGATGGGCTACTACCCCGGCGCGGACGAACACCAGACGGGTCTCGCCGTCAACTTCGTCGGCGAGAACGCCGAGGCGAAATTCTCCACGCCCGTGCTGGAATGGATGCGCGAGCACTGCGCGGAATACGGCTTCATCCTGCGCTATCCCGAAGGTCGTAAGGAATATACCGGCCGCGACCCGGAGCCCGGCCATTTCCGCTATGTCGGCGAGGTCGCCGCGGAATACATCATGCGCAAGGGCATCACGTTGGAGGAATTCAAGGACGCCTACGACGAGAGCAAAAACGACCCCTGGGCAAAGAAGGACGATAAATGAGTGATACCATTGCCGCCGTTGCGACCGGCGCAGGCGTTTCCGCCATCGGCATCGTGCGCGTATCGGGTCCCCTTTCCGTATCGCTGATGGACGCGCTTTTCCGCCCGGCGGACGGAAAGACCATGTCGCAGCACCGCGACCGGCAGCTCGTTTACGGCAAGCTGCTCGACGAGAAGGGACGGACGCTCGATCTCTGTCTCTGCACGCTCTCCCGCGCGCCGCGAAGCTACACCGGCGAGGACACCGCAGAGCTTCAGTGCCATGGCTCGCCCGTCGTGCTGCGCTCCGCGCTGGAAGCTCTCTTCGCCCTCGGCGCGCGGCAGGCAGCGGCGGGTGAGTTCACCAAGCGCGCCTTTCTGAACGGGCGCATGGATCTCACGCAGGCGGAGGCCGTCGTCGATATCATCGACGCGGAAACGCCTCTCGCGGCGCGAAATGCCGCCAGTCAGCTCGGCGGGGCGATCTCCCGCCGCACGGAGGAGATCTATCAGAATCTCACGCACATCTGCTCGCACTATCACGCGGTGCTCGACTACCCGGACGAGGATATACCGCCGTTCACGCTCGCGGAATACGCCGCCGTGCTCGATGCGTCGATCCGCTCGCTCGAAGCGCTGCTCGCCACGTTTTCCCGCGGGCAGTTTCTTGAAAAGGGCGTGCGCACGGCCATTCTCGGCCGCCCGAACGCCGGAAAATCTTCGCTGCTCAACGCGCTGCTCGGCTTTGAGCGCGCCATCGTTACCGACATCCCCGGCACGACGCGCGACACGCTCTCGGAGCGGTGCCTTCTCGGCGGCGTGGCGCTGCGGCTGACCGACACCGCGGGCGTGCGCGAAACATCCGACGCCGTGGAATCGCTCGGTGTGGAGCGCGCCATCGCCGCGGCGGAGGAGGCGCAGCTCGTTATTGCCGTGTTCGATCTCTCCCGCCCCTGGGACGCCGAGGACGAGGCGGTGCTCGCCATCGCGGAAAAGGCCGCCGTGCGCATTGCCGCGGCGAACAAGAGCGACTGTGCCCCCCGGTGGGACGTCTCGCGCCTTTCGGCGCATTTTGACAGCGTCTGCGTCGTTTCCGCAAAGGAAAAGACGGGGCTGGACGCGCTCGGCGCGGCGGTCGCGGCGGCGTTCCCGATGCCGGAGGCGGACAGCGGCGAGATACTGACGAACGCGCGCCAGGCAGACGCCGTGCGCCACGCGCTCGAGTATCTTCGCGCCGCGCGCGAGGCGATGGCGGCGGGCTTTGCGCCCGACGCGGTGCTCACCGAGTGCGAGGGCGCGATGGACGCGCTCGGCGCGCTCTCGGGCCGGTCGGTGCGCGAGGATGTGACGCAGGAGATCTTCTCGCGCTTCTGCGTGGGAAAATAGGACGAGGAGACCCCTCCGTCAAAACCTGCGGTTTTGCCGCCTTCCCCGGCAGGGAAGGCAAGCGGGATTACGAATACTAACTTGGCTCCCCTAACAGGGGAGCTGTCGCGGCGCGCAGCGCCGTGACGGAGGGGTTCGCCGCCCTCTTTATCGATAAGAGAAAAATAATCCGTGGAAACGATTTAAAAATTTCATTTTTGGTATTGGTTTTTGTCCGAAACAATGATATAATGCGAAACTGATTTCGGGCATAATGATTTGAAAAGTAAATCTACCCCGGGAATCGTCCGCAATACTAAGTAATTTATATACAGGAGGTTATCCCATGAGCCACAAGTACGTTTACCTGTTCAGCGAGGGCAACGCTTCCATGCGCGAGCTTCTCGGCGGCAAAGGCGCGAACCTTGCCGAAATGACCAACATCGGTCTCCCTGTTCCGCAGGGCTTCACGATTTCCACCGAGGCGTGCACCAAGTACTATGAGGACGGCCGCAAGATCAACGACGAGATCATGGCGGAGATCATGGAAAACATCGCCAAGATGGAAGAGATCAACGGCAAGAAGTTCGGCGATCTCAAGAACCCGATGCTCGTTTCCGTCCGTTCCGGCGCCCGCGCTTCCATGCCCGGCATGATGGACACCATTCTGAACCTCGGCCTGAACGACGAGGTCGTCAACGCCATGATCCAGGGCAACCCGGATCCCAAGTTTGAGCGCTTTGTTTACGACTCCTACCGCCGCTTCATCCAGATGTTCTCCGACGTCGT
>ERZ1034952.889-NODE-889-length-26425-cov-9.539780_pt1 | contig 26425 bp, 26 predicted proteins | sample MGYA00520625_ERZ1034952 | MGnify/ENA primary metagenome ERZ1034952 (study PRJEB33766, sample SAMN09781773) | gut metagenome | biome: gut microbiome | host: Homo sapiens | place: Madagascar | study: EMG produced TPA metagenomics assembly of the PRJNA485056 data set... | reverse complement strand
AACCTTCCCTTAAAAGGCTTTTCCTACTCACATCCAGCTTTTGCATAATCGACTATCTATGCCGGCAGCAAATACGGCACTGTCGGAAATACCTCGGTTGAAGTGAAATCCGGCACGGTTTCCGGCAGCATTTACGGCGGCGGCGCCGGCGGATCGTCGGCTCTTGGTTATTCGGCTGTCGACAATGCAGAAATTGTCGTCTCCGGCGGCGATGTGACCGGAACGATTTACGGCGGCGGTTCTTCGGGGGACGCCACCGGGAATGCTTCGATTGAAATCACCGGCGGAGAAGTCAACGACATCAGCCTTGGCGGAGCAGGCGGCGCTGTTGTCAATTCGACATTGAAAATCAGCGGAGCCGATACCGTGGTCAATGGCAATATTACAGCCGATTCCTTGAGCGGCGATGCGGAGATATCGATCACCGGTACTGCGGTCAACGGCATTACCATGAACGCCGAAGGAAACAATCTGCTGATCAACAACGGAAGAGTCGAAGGGGAAGTCTCCTCCGACGGCGCGCTGGCTATTTCCGGCAAGGGTGTTTTCACGCAGGCGATCACGGCTGCCGCCCTTACCGCGGCGGATGGTCTGAACTTTGAAGTTTCCAGCCGGGAACTCGCAAAGGGCGCTCTGGTCAAATTGACCGGCGGCGAGGCCGGTACGCTCGGCGCGGTTACGATCAAAGTAACGGATGGCGACATCAGCAGTTTTGATTCCGCCGTGCTTATTTCCGGCAACGTTTCCGGCGTCGAACTTACGCTGACGGATGGGACAACGACAATCGCAGTGGAGGAGGGGACGACCGAAACGGTGCTGGTGAACAGCGAGTGGTCGAATTGCAGCGACGGCGACATCGTTGTATCGGGCGGCCGGAGTTATCGGATCGGCAGCAATGCGTTCGGAAGTTTTCTCGGCGCGCTTCAGGCGGCCAGTGCAAATACTTCAATCAGCAGGATCGAAGTTCAGAGCGATATTTCCGAACAGATGCGGAACGATTATGAGATTAAACAGGATCTGGCAATCGTGTCGCAGGATGGCAAGGCGTTTACAGTCGATGTCGATACGCAGGGCACCTATGGTATTCTGATCAACGGCACGACCAATACGCTCACTATTGCGGAGGGAATTGAGATCCGCAATCTTCGCCAGATGCTGGTTGGCTACTACTCCTCGCCCGGAAACCTGGTCGTTAACGGCAAAGCCGTCATTGGACAGTTTGGCCTGTGGGCACGGGGAACTGCCGCGGCCGATTCGGTGGCCACGATCAATGCGGGTGCCGAAGTCGCTATGACGATGGGGGATGGTCAAGTCGATTTGCAAGTCGGCACATTGAATGTCAACGGAAATCTCTCCGGAACCACCGATGCGGAGTTGGCGGCTGCGTCTCAGCAGCTTCACGGCGGTTATTTCTCGATTCGTAACGCCGGGGAAAAGATTCTGAACCTGACGGACACCTATGTTTCTACCGCCTGGCTGGTTGTCGACGAGAAGGCGGGGAAACTTGTCATGACGCTTGACAACTCCGTTTTTGATGCCCGCCACGACAACAAGTGGGGGATCAGTTTCGCCGGTACGGAGTCGCAGGTCGCTCTCACCAACGGCAGCCGCATGATTTCTGACAAAATTGCGGTGAAGGCGAATAATGTGCTCATGCTCGAGAGTTCGTCCGTTGAAGTGAAAGCGGGTAATCTGCAGAATGAAGGGACGATTAACGTTTCCGGAACAAGCGCGCTGGCGAGCGATGTAATCCTCGGCGGCAATGGAAAAATCGTGTTCGGCACCGTGAATGCGGCTGCCGATGTGACTTTCGACAGAAGTATTGATGGTTCTTCCTCGGATCAGGCGACGGTTCAGGTGCTGAATGGCAAGTTGACGCTTGCCTCTGGTGCGAACATCAATCTCAAGGGGCGGTACAGTTCTCCGGAAGGCGGTTTCATTCTTGGAACGCTTGACCGCACGCAGGACGATGGAAGTCTGACTGCGGTCGTCACGGTCGAACAGGGGGCGACTCTTGTTTCAAAGAATTTCTTCTGGGTCGGCAGCGCGAACGGCAGTTATGAGACGCCGGAAACTCAGTCCGGCCGCTTCACGCTCATTGTCGACGGCGGCACGGTTGATGCCAGCAGCAATTCTTTCACGGTGCGTAACACCGGAAAAATTGAGATTAGGAATGGAGGCAGCCTCACCGCCTATGACGGGTCCATCCGCAACGAAGTTCTGGTAACCGGCGAGGGGTCGATGCTGACTTTCGGCGGCAATGTTTACGGCGAAAGCCCCTCCGGTGAAAATGGCGCGCCTGTCTACGGCACTGCCTCGATTGTGGTTGATAACGGTGCGGCTGCACGTTTTACGGGCCTCGTTATCGGCGGCAATGGAAGCGGGCGCGCCAATCGTCGCGGAACGCTGGAAGTTGTAAACGCCGACGTTACGGCCGATACGATTACGCTTTCCGCCGCCAATGAAGGCGAAGAGGCGCGCAGCTCCATCCATATGGAAAATGGCAGATTGACGGTCGGCACCCTGGTCAATAACGGAACGTTTGCGATGGATTACAACTCGACCTTGACGTTCGGGTCCTTCACGAATGCCGGCACTTTCTCCATCAGTCTTGACGGATATTGCGGCGGCGAGAAGAAGCTGCTTCTGGATTACACCGGCAGCGAAACCCTGACCGGGGAATATTACAGCAAGTTGCTGGGCAGCAGCTGGAACGACGCCTGCTTCACGGTGGAGAACAATGATCTCTATCTGAATTATGATTCCGCTGTCGTGGTTTACGTCAACAGCACTTACTCGGAGGAGAACTGCGGCGGCCACACCTGGGGCGTGGACGCCTTCGCGGATCACGAGTCCGCCATGGCGAAGAACCCGGTGAGGGTGGTTTCCTGCGGCGGCGAGTTCAGCAGCACCGTCGCGTTGAACAGCAAGGAAGGGCAGATCGACGGCGGAACCTACAAGCCGCTGCTGGCCGGCCATCTGGTCAACACCGACGTCAAAAACTGGGATGACCACGAGGGACATCTCACGGTCAGGATCAATGACGGCACCTTCACCAGCAACGTCATCGGCGCGGACGGCGTCGCCGGCGGATCTTCGGAACGTACCGGAAATGTCTCTATGACGATTGACGGCGGAACCTTCAGCAAGCAGGTCGCCGGCGGCATGTATCTCGCCCATACCGACAGCAGGGGCAGCGTTATTCTGACCGGAGATATCGACCTGACGATCTCCGGCGGCACGTTCGACGGGCGCATCTATGGAGGAAACTTCGGCATCAACGATACGGTTTCCGGCCGGATGTCGATGAAAGGCAACATCAACCTCACGATTGATGCGGGCAAGGCGCTGACCGTCAACGAGCATATTTCCGCCGGTTCCAGAGGCCGCGGCACGGTGGATGGAAACGTCACCGTCACCGTCACCGGCAACGGCGACAACCTGACTTTCGACGGACTCCTTTTCGGCGGCTGCAGCGGCGACCTCTACCGTACGAACAACGGCGTCCGCACGGCCGATACAAGTGTCACGGGTGACCGGAAACTGGTGTTCGACGGCTTCAGCAACGGGTTCGACGGCACGGTCTCCATGTTCGAAAGCGTCCGTTTCGCGGGCGGCTCTTCCGTCGCATTCACGAATGCGGCATTGAACCTCTCGGACATCTCGAACTGGGATTTTGAGTTCGGCAGCTCGTTAAGCGGCGTCAACCGTAATAATTTTGCGGGTGATACGCTCAATTTCGACCTCACCGGCTGGGCGGGCGATCAGTGGGAAGTGATGTCCGGGAGCGCCTCGGCATTCTCCGGCTGGAACGACGCTTCCAGAGTGACTCTCGGCGGCGAATCGGCGGCATGGGATTCCGATATCTCGGGATGGTGCAGTTCGAATTACCAGCTCACGCTGGAAGAGGACGGCGACGGCAGAAAATGGATCATCGCAGGCAAACTTGCTTAAATACAGGAAAGGAAACAGCAGATGCAGGACGAAGAAAAGATGTGGTACGAAGCCCCCGCAATCGAGGAGCTTTCCTCCCGGTTGTTCCGGGGAAGCGAAGGTGAATTGGGAGGCGAGGGGTCCGGCGGAATGCCGCCGGACAGCGACGGAGATTCGCTGGTCTAGAATGTCGGAGCTGGTATTGCCGCTGCGGACCGGATCCCCGCTGATCGTGCGGGATTCGGCCGCCGGCCGGCCGGGCTGTCTGAACCGGCTGGCGCTCCTGACCGGCGGAAAGGTGCGGGATGCGGTTTCCGCCGCATCTCCCCAGTGCGAAATTACCGTGGAGGCGCCGTCCGGCCGTTCCTGCTCCGAACTGGCGGCATGGAGGCGTTATGCCCTGTTGCTGGACCGGGATAACGACGGATTCGTCATAACTCTCCGGAAAGGGGAAACGGGGTCGCCGCCGCCGATTCCGGTCGGCCTCTGGCAGCTTGGCTTACTGACCGCCTGCATTTCCGCCGTTCTGCGCGGCGCCCGGATTCTTCCGGTTCACGGCGCTTTGCTCGCCGTTTCGAAAGGCGGGCTTCTGCTGTGCGGCCAAAGCGGAATGGGCAAGAGCACGACGAGCCGGCGCTGGCAGGCGGCGGGCGGTTCCGTTCCGGCCGACGACATGGTTCTGCTGGAATACGGCGGGGAGGAGGTGATTGCCCATCCGCTGCCGACCTGGAGCCGTTGCCGCGAATCTCTGGAGGGGGCGTCTTATCCGTTTGAACCGGCGCTTCCCGTCGCCGGAGTGTTTGCTCTGGCCCGCGGCGAGGAGCGGGAGGAGCTGAAGGAAGCTGCCTCCCGGGAGTTTTTCATGAGCATATACAGCGCGTGCTGTTGCTTCGCTTCTCCTCTGGTCAGGCTGCTGCCGCAGGAGGAACGGGAGCGGCTGCTGGCCGCCATCCGCGAAACTGCGGACCGGCTGGCGGAGGTTTCGCCGCCGACGGCTCTGTTTGCCCATCTGGACGGAAATTTGCAGAAAACGTTAAAGGATTATTTATGAGACTGAATCCGCTTGCAATGATGCGGGAGGAGTTTGACGGGACCGGCATTGTTTTCGACCCCGACAATAACCGGGCGATGACGCTGAATGCTTCCGGGGTGGCTGTCTGGCGTGTGCTGAGCACCGGCGGTACGGCGGCCGATGCGGCGGTGCGGCTGCGGGAGACGTTCCGCGGCGTCACTCCGGAACAGGCCGCCGCTGATGTCCGTAAGTTCATCGGCGCGCTGAAGGAAAAATCCCTGCTTGCCGACGATTGACCCGGATGTTGCGTGCAGCCTGCTGAAATCGGAGAAATATCTTATGCGTAAAAACGGGCATAAGGAAATGGGGCCGTTCCCGGCCGGCCGCTTCATGTCGCCGTCTGCCGTATCGGCGACTCCGGTTGTTGCGCCGCATTCCGCTTTTTACTGCGGCGCAAGCATGTCGGGTGTTTTTCGGCCGGGCGACTCGCTGCGGCTGGAAGCGGTCTCGTTCGAATCGCTTCGGCCGGGCGATATTGTCGCAGTCGAGTCGGCGCCGGTTCCATATGTCCACCGGGTCATCCGGGTGAACGGAACGGAGGCCGTGACGCAGGGAGACAACAATGCCGCCCCCGATGCGCGGCCTCTGACACCCGGATGCCGGTTTTTTCTGGTAACCGGCGCGGTCTCTTTTCCGGGCGTTTTCAGGCCGGTTGCCGGAGGCCCGCAGGGCATGCGCCGGTTCCGCCGGAACCAATGGCGCCGGAAATTGCGTGCCGGGGCCGGGAGGGTATGGCATCGTCTGGAACCCCGGGCATTCTGGCGGATTCCGGTCCGCAGCCGTACCGTATTCCGGAATGAGATGGTTTTCGATTTTCACGGAATTCCGGTTGCCCGGGTTTCCGCGAATGGATCGGTTCATTATTTCGGCAGCCTGAAACGGCTCCTCTTCAGATTGCCGGGAGCGGACCGTCCGGCTCCATAGGCGTACTCCCCCCGTCCCCGGGGGAGAGATGCAATCTGGCCGAGCTCATTTGCGGGGCGCGCCATTCCGGCCGCTGCCGTGCGGCATTACTCCGCCTGCACGGCCGTGCGCATGACGCGTCGGTGGACGGCGAAATAGGCGATGGTCACGACGGCGAGCCCGGCCAGAATCCAGATGTAATTCTCGCTGACCATGAGCTGCCCCTTCCGGACGAGTTCGACGTATCCCAGATCGCGCGACAGGTGGCCGAGCCACGCTCCCGCCGCCGTCAGGATCACGACCCAGATCCCGGCTCCCGCCGCCGTGAAGATCGTGAAGCGGCGCAGGTTCATCCGGGCGAATCCGGCCGGCAGCGAGACGAGCTGCCGGATTCCGGGCAGCAGCCGGCAGACGAAGGTGCCGATGTCGCCGTAGTCGCGGAAGAACTGCTCTGCCCGCGCCAGCGTCTTTTCGCTGAGAAAAAAGTATTTTCCATATTTGTAAAGCGCCCGGCGCCCGAGGTGGAGCGCCAGATAATAGTTCACATAAGCTCCGGCGAGCGACCCCGCCGTGCCGGAGAGGACCGCCAGAGCGGCGTCCATCCAGAAATTGCCGGTCAGCAGTTCCCCGCGAAACGCGAGGAATCCGGCCGGGATCATCACCACTTCGCTCGGGAACGGGATGAATGAGCTTTCGACCGTCATGAAAACGAAGATGAGCAGCAGCCCCCAGATATGGGCGTGCGCCGCGAATGCTGCAATGTGTTCTGCAATGATTTCCGTCATAAAAAACCTCAACTGACAATGTGGACACGGGACCGCGGGAGCGGTTTCCGGATCGGAACCGCTTCCGTCATCGGAATGAAGAACGGGAGCTCATTGCTGTGCGGGTCCGGCCCGGACCCGCATATGCCGGGCCGCAAACTGCCGGGCATGGACGGCATGGACCGGAACGCCGTTTCCGGCGGGAACGGCTTCTGCCCGGGGGAGGGGAACGGGAACCGGCGGCAGCAGGACAGGAGGAATCGGCGTGCCGCCGCGGCGCCCGGCTTCGGCCCGGCCCGGCTGCATCCGGGGCGGCACGGCCTCCTGCGTATCGTCCTGAAGCATGGCCTGCACGGTATTGCAGACGGCGCTGCCGTATTCCGGCGCGGGCCGGCTCGGCGCCGGCAGCCGGAACGCTGCGCAGAAAAACAGCAGCGCGGCCGGAAACAGCAGCAATATGGACGGACGAAACCGCATGGCACCTCTTTTGTTCCGTGCTTTCCCTGTCCCCGCACTCGGGGATAAGTACTTAATATATCACCTGCCGGGCATGAAAACAAGTTTGCGCTCTTTTCGGGCGGTGAAAAAACGGAAATGCCTCCGTTTGACAAATCCGTCCGTCCGCACTATATTACCTGTGAGGAGAAAAGGAATCCGCGAAGGGCGCGGCATTCATAAACGAGGAGGAATGAATCATGTCGAATGAGAAAAAAGAGAAGATCGCACAGATCAACCAGGACACCCCCGTGCTTCCGCAGAACATCAACGAGGCGAAGGATACTCCGGTTGATTTGCCGGTCTCCCTTCCGAAAAATCCGAACGGCGAAACTCTTTCCGAGTGATCCCGGCCGAGTTGCGCTCCTCTGGAAAGGGGGGCGCTTCTTTTTTGCCCGGATATCGTATGAAGCTTGCCCTCATCGGAAGAATGCACCGGGCGGGAGTGCACGGAATCGCCGTCCGGCAGCTTCCCGCCGCCGTTTGCGCGTGTTTGCCGTTTATTCCGCTTCCGGCGTTTTCATGCAACAGCGGAGGACGGCAGACCCGGGCTGCCGGGATGGGAGCTCCGGCCTCCGGGGACAAAAAAGGCGGCATGCGCCGCCCATCCGGGAACGCGCCGTTACTTGCGAAGTTTGCGCAGGTATTTCTGGTAGGCGTCTTCGTTCATCATATCGTCGAGCTCCGAACTGTCGAAGTTGGTCAGGCGGCAGAGCCAGCCTTTTTCTTCCGGAGAGTCGTTGATGAGCCCGGGTTCGTCGGCCAGGGCTTCGTTGACCTGCGAGACGGTCCCGCTGATCGGAGAGTAGATATCCGAGGAGGCCTTGACCGATTCCACCTCGCCGAGCCGGTCCCCGATGATGAAGTCATCCTCTTCTTCGGGCAGTTCCACATAGGTGATTTCGCCCAGCTCGTCCGCCGCGTACTCGGAAATTCCGACGGTGGCTTCCTCGCCGGATATTTCGACCCATTCATGATCCTCGGTGTAATACTTCATCAGGTTCGTTTTCCTCTATAATGATCACTTCACTCGATTTCAGCAATTCATTCTGCATGTTACGGCAGTAATGAATCATCAAAACGCTGAATTTCAAGTCGGCGACAGGCATTTTTTTATGATTTTTCCAAAAAAATGCCGGAATCAGGCCGATTCGAGGATTCTGCCGGTCAGACCGCGGACCCGGACTTCGGGACCGAGGCGGCGGGCGATTCGCACGAGTTCCGCATCGGAGAAGGTCTCTTTGGCCGAAAGCTCGTCATCGATGACCTCGACCGGATGGTACTGCTGAAGCGTCCAGGAACGCACGCCGGCGGCCTTCAGCTCGCCGTACATGGTTTCGAGCGCGGCGGCGTCGAGCAGCGCCTTGTGCACGGTCGTGCGCACATCGAGTTCGGCACCGGAATCGAGGGCAAGCCCGATGCTGCGCCGGACCTTCTGCGCGATTTCCCGGTCGGAACTGCCGGTCAGCGCCGGATAGGCGGCGGCCGGGGCCTTGTAGTCGATTCCGAACGCATCGGCGCCGCAGCTGCCGAGCAGCGCTTCGACGCGCTCCGGCAGCGTGCCGTTCGTGTCGATCTTGGCCAGATAGCCCATCTCCCGCACCCGGCCGACCACCTCGGGCGCATCCGGGTGCAGCAGCGGCTCGCCGCCCGAGAAGACGACTCCCTCAAGCAGTCCCCGGCGGCGTTCGAGAAAATGGAAGAACTCCTTTTCTGTCACGCGCGGCTGACTGGCCGGGTCGAACACGAGACACGGATTATGGCAGAACGGGCAGCGCAGGTTGCAGCCGCCGGAGAAGATGATGCAGCCGATTTTACCCGGATAATCGACCAGCGTGAATTTGACAAGTCCGCGAAAATCCATTTTTCTCTCCATGAAAAAAGCGGGCAAATGCTGATTTGCCCGCCCGCCGCAACGGCCGGTTACTTGGATGCGACCTCGAAGGTCTTGCGGTCCTTGAACTCTTCCTTCTTGCCCTTGTTCCAGTTGCTCACCGGACGGAAGTACCCGCAGACGCGGCTGTACACTTCAGTTTTTTCTCCACATTTCGCCATGACATCTTCCTCCTGTGTTATGATGGTGATTGGGGGTATTGCGATTGTTTGAATCAGGCCTCCAGCGGACACTCCGTATGTTCGCCCGGAATATAGCCGTGCACCGGGCAGATGCTGAACGACGGGGTCAGCGTGAAGTACGGAATCCGGTAGTTCGTCGCGATCCGCTTCACAAGCGACGCCACGAGCCCGGGGTCGTCGATCCGCTCGCCGATGAACGCATGGAACACTGTGCCGCCCGTGTAGAGCTGCTGAAGCGGGGCCTGAAGATCGAGTGCTTCGAAAAGGTCCGACGTGTAGCCGACCGGCAGCTGCGTCGAATTCGTATAGTACGGATTGTCGGTTCCGGCGCAGATGATCTCGGGGTAACGCTTGCGGTCGAGCCGCGCGAGCCGGAAGCTCGTGCCCTCGGCCGGCGTCGCCTCGAGGTTGTAGATATGGCCGGTCTCCTCCTGGAAATCCTTGATTTTTTCCGCCATATGCACGAGCACTTCGCGCGAGAACTCCGCACCCTCCGGGTCGCAGATCGAGCAGCCGAGGAAATTCAGACAGCACTCGTTCATGCCGACCAGGCCGATCGTGCTGAAATGGTGCTCGAGGTTCGGCAGGTAGGTCTTCGTGTACGGCAGCAGGTCGCCTTCGAGGTGCTTCTGCACGACTTTGCGCTTGATCTCGAGCGACTCCATCGCCATGCGCATGAGCCGGTCGAGCTGGCGGTAGAAGCCCTCCTTATCCTTCGCAAGGTAGCCGATGCGCGGCATGTTGATGGTCACCACGCCGATCGAACCGGTCTGCTCGCCGGCCCCGAAGAGGCCGCCGGTCTTGTTCCGCAGCTCGCGCATGTCCATCTGCAGCCGGCAGCACATGCTGCGGACGTCGCCCGGATTCAGGTCGCTGTTGATGAAGTTCTGAAAATACGGCAGCCCGTACTTGCCGGTCACTTCAAAGAGCAGCTTCGCGTTGTCGCTGGTCCAGTTGAAGTCCTTGGTCACGTTGTAGGTCGGGATCGGGAAGGTGAAGATCCGCCCGTCCCGGTCGCCCTGCGACATGACTTCGAGGAACGCGCGGTTGATCATATCCATCTCATGCTGGAATTCGCCGTAGGTCTCGTTCTGCGGCTGCCCGCCGATGATGACCGGGTTGTCGCGCAGATCTTCGGGCACGACCCAGTCGAAGGTCAGGTTCGTGAACGGCGTCTGCCCCCAGCGGCTCGCGATGTTGAGCCCGAACACGAACTGCTGGATGTTCTGCTTCAGCTGCGGATAGGTCAGCTTGTCGCGCCGCACGAACGGGGCGAGCAGCGTGTCGAACGAACTGAACGCCTGCGCGCCGGCCCATTCGGTCTGCAGCGTCGAGAGAAAGTTCACGATCTGCCCGGTCGCCGTATCGAAATGCTTGGCGGGCGCGGCCGATGCACGGCCGCCCCGGCCCTGAAAGCCGCGCTCGAGCAGGTCGCGCAGGCTCCAGCCCGCGCAGTAGCCGACGATGCCGCAGGAAAGGTCGTGCAGGTGGAAGTCCCCCGACGTGTGCGCCTCGGCGATCTCGGGCGGGTACATGTTGGCCAGCGCGTAGTTCGCGATGACCGAGCCGGAGACATGGTTCAGCAGACTCGCGTAGGAGTAGCCGGAGTTCGAATTTTCGTTGACGCGCCAGTCCTCCTGCCCGAGATAGCTCGACACGAGCTCCTGCACGTCCATCATGAGCTTCTTCGCTTCGCGGATCTTCGTGTGGCTTGCGCGGTAGAGGATATAGAGCTTGGCGGCCTGCGAGAGCCCGCGTTTTACGAACGCATGCTCGACGAGGTCCTGAATCACCTCGACGTCGGGGATCTGGAGTTCATCGTCATACCCTTTGTCGACCAGTTCGCGCACCACATCGTCGGCGATATGGCGGGCGACCTTGTCACTGCCCATCCCGGCGGCCTTCAGCGCTTTTCCGGCGGCGATCGCGATCCGCTGCGGATCGAACTCAACGATCCGGCCGTCGCGCTTTTTCATTTTCTGGATGGACACGGTGTTGCTCATCTGACGACTTCCCCTTTTCCGCGTTTGACGTTGATGTACAATACGAAATCCATGCGGCGCCGGATTCTGCCGATGCCGCCGGCCGGATATCTTCATTTCCCCGGACCGCGATTTCTCCCTCGTTTATATAGCATACCACATTATATTGTTATTTCAAGTGAAAATTTCACAATATATTGTATTTTTTTATTGTCCGTCACTATCAACGACTTATGGGTTTTCATCAGGGATTTAGGCGTTTCCGGCCGTGCGGCGGGGCGGAAATCAGGCTGTTTTTTTCATTCCCCGGACTTGTAAACGTGCGGCTTCACATATATAGTTTTAAGATCAAATAACCAGCGGGATACAGAGATATGGCGGAAACGGTATTGTGGGCGGCGGACGAGCTCCGGCTGGCCATCGGGCGGCAGACGATTTACGACGGCGCCGAATTTTACATCAACGCGGGCGAGCGGGTCGCCCTGGTCGGGCGCAACGGAAGCGGCAAATCGACGCTGCTGCGGCTCATTACCGGCGACGAAATCCCGAGTTCAGGGAACATCACGCGGGCCCGCAATCTGCGGGTCGCCGTGCTGCCGCAGGATTTTGAAGTGGACGACGGACGGACCATCCGCGAAAACGTCGCGGACGGGCTCGCGTATTTCCGCGAACTGCAGGAAAAGTTCGAAACCGTCTCGGTCAACTCGCCCGAACACGCGCAGATCGACCATGAGCTGATGATTCACGACGGCTGGAACCTCGAAACCAAGCTCGGCACCGTGCTGGAGAAACTGAATCTCTCCCGGGAGGCGGACCGGCGCTGCCATAAGCTTTCCGGAGGCGAGATGCGCCGCGTCGCCCTCGCGCGCGCGATCATATCCGAACCGGACCTGCTGCTGCTCGACGAGCCGACCAACCATCTCGACGTCAATACGGTGGAGTGGATCGAGAACTTTCTCGCGGAGTACCGGGGCAGCTGCCTGTTCGTGACGCACGACCGTTATTTTCTCGACCGCATCGCGAGCCGGATCGTCGAGCTCAGCCACGGCAGATTCTACAGCTACCCCGGCAGCTACGCGGAGTATCTGGCGGCCAAGGCGGAGCGCGAGGCGAATGAGGATGTCCTCGAACAGAAGCGCCGCAGCTTTCTGCGTTCGGAGATCGACTGGGTGCGCCGCTCGCCGAAGGCGCGGCTCAAGCGCAACATGGGGCGCATGAAGCGGTTCGATGAAATCGCCGCGCAGAGCGGCCCGGTCCGCGACAGTGAAATGGAGCTGCTGATTCCAGCCGCGTCGCGGCTCGGCAACAAGACCGTCGACCTTACGGACATTGCGCTGGCTTTCGGAGGCCGGACGATCATCCGGAATTTCTCCTTCGAATTCGAGCCGGGCTCCCGGATCGGCATGATCGGCCCGAACGGCATCGGCAAGAGCAGCCTGCTCCGGATCATCACCGGGCAGCTTGCGCCGGACCGGGGGGAGGTCAGAATCGCCCCGACGGTCGAATTCAACTACATCGACCAGTCGCGCATCGCGCTCGATCCGGAGAAGACCGTGGCCGACGAGCTCAGCGAGGGAGTCGACACGATTTCGCTCGGTGCCGAGAGGATTTCGATCTGGGGGTATCTGAAGCGGTTTCTCTTTGAGGACGACCGGATCAATACGCAGGTCCGCTATCTCTCCGGCGGTGAAAAGGCGCGGCTCATGCTTGCGAAAATCCTGAAACAGGGCGGCAATTTCCTGATTCTCGACGAACCGACCAACGACCTGGACCTTTCGAGCCTGCGGCTGCTCGAGGAGGCTCTGGCCTCTTACGGCGGCTGTGTGCTGGTGGTCAGCCACGACCGCTATTTCCTGAACCGGGTCTGTACCGGAATCCTCGGCTTCGAAGGGGACGGCGAAATCGTCTACACGCCGGGAGATTATGATTACCACCTCGAAAAACGGCGCGCGCGTGAAGCGAAGAACGCTCCTGCGGTCCCGCCGAAACCGGCCGCCGCGCCGGAGGCGCCGAAACCGAAGCCGCCGCCGAAAAAGCTCTCCTGGAAAGAGGCGCGCGAGCTTGAGGGGATGGAAGCGGCGATTCTCGCGGTCGAAGACAGGATCGCGGAGATTGAGGCGCTCTTCGGTGAACCGGATTTCTACACGAAGCACGGCAGCGAGAGCGCCGCGCTGCAGGCCGCGCTTGATGAGGCCCGCGCCGAATCCGCGCGGCTCTACGCGCGATGGGAAGAACTTGAAGCCAAACGAATGGAGTTGGAACAGAAATGAAGAAAGTCATCTGGCCGGGCAGCACGCAGCTCGCCCCGGTTCCGGCGGTCCTGGTCGGCTGCGGCGGGCCGGGGGCGTACAACCTGATTACGATCGCATGGGCCGGAACGGTCTGCAGCAAGCCGCCGATGCTGTCGATTTCGGTGCGTCCCGAAAGGCACAGTTACGGACTGATCCGGGAATCCGGTGAATTCACGGTGAATCTGCCGACCGTCGGGCAGGTGAAGGAGACCGATTATTGCGGCGTGGTCTCCGGCGCCGACCATGACAAGTTCAAAGAGACGGGTTTCACGCCGCTGGCGGGCTCGCAGGTCGCGGCGCCGCTGGTTGCCGAGTGTCCGCTCGGGCTCGAGTGCCGGGTGAAGCAGGCGCTCGAGCTCGGCAGCCACACCATGTTCATTGCCGAGATCGTCGCCGTGCAGGTGTCGGAGGAGTTCATCAATGCGGAAGGGAGGCTCGAGCTCGAGAGGGCCGGGCTCGCCGCCTACGTGCACGGCCACTATTTCGAGCTCGGCGGCGCAATCGGCCACTTCGGCTACTCGGTCCGCAGAAAACCCGGTCCGGTGGTGCGTAAATAACAGTCTGCGACGGCGCGCCTGATCCCCCCGATGCTGTTCGCCGAATACGTCGCGGGAGCAGCGGGGGGATGAAATGCCCCTCCGGCTCCCGCGGCTTCCCGGACAGTTATTGCAGCAGGGCGCGGACGGGGGAGAAACAGACGAACTTCCACTCGCCGCCGGTGTGCCGGCAGACCATCAGGGCTTCGACGCCGGAGGAGTTGCTGAGCGTCAGGGTGCAGGTGTCCGGGGTTTTCGCCATGCGGGTGATGCCGGAGACGGCCATGCCGCGTTCGTCATACTGCTTCAGCGCCCGGTAGGAGCCGGAGAGGGTTTTGTCCTGCAGGTCGGCGCAGTGTCTGCCGAATTCCCGCGGCGTTTTCTGTTTTGCGATCCGCTGGATATCCCGGGCGAACTTCTCCGCCGCGGCGGCGGTTTCCGGTTCCACGGCGATTTCCCGCAGTTCAGCCGGAACGGGTTCCTTCCGAAAGGACATCGAAAAGGTGAGGACGCATGCTCCGAGCAGGAGAAGGACAAGAGCGGCTTTCTTCATGATTCAAACCTCTTTGCATTCCATCGGTTACAGATCGATTTCGTAATGGGCGTCGTCGTCGGTGCCGAGCTTGCCGACGAGTTCGGCGGCTTCGACGTCATTCCGGGTTTTGGTGCAGCGGCTGAAGCTTTCGCCGGACACATGGCCGTCGGCCCACGCCACGTTGCCGAAGCGCGAGTGGCGGAAGTGCAGCGAGTAGAAGCCCATCGACTCCATATGGAAGATGTTCGGGTTGCCCGCGACCGACTTCCCGCCGGTGGCCATGCTGGTCGCGTTATCCTGAAACGCGACGATTTGCGACGGGCGCCGCAGCCGGGAGAGCTTGATGTCGTTCAGGGTCGAAAGCATGCCGTAACCGGCTCCCTTTTCGACTTCGTCGATCGTTTTCGTATAGACGAAAGCGGGGCAGGTCAGCACTTTGCCGCCGCCGGTGTACGGGTACAGATACCCTTCCGGCCGGGTGAAGTCATACGTGCTGTTTTCGTACCAGCCGCACCAGAAACGCACGCCCGAGTCGCCGCCCATGGCGGAGCCGTTGCTGTATTTTACGTAGAAACCGTCGTAATCCTGCACGTATTGCATCGCTCCGGCCCCGATCTGTTTGAGGTTGCCGATGCAGTTCGCCGATTTGCCGCGGGCCCGCGCCTGGTGCAGCGCGGGCATCAGCATCGAAGCGAGAATCGCGATGATTGTGATGACGACCAGCAGTTCAATAAGGGTGAAATATCGTTTCATGACATGCTCCAGTGGTTATCGGGTTAAAGCGTCGATGCGGGACCGGATGACGGCGTCGGGGTCTTTCGTGAACTCTTCGAGGTGCTCCCGCAGCCGGGCGAGTTCGCGCTCCTTTTCGGCAATGCGGGCGGACATGGTCAGCGTGCCGCGCACCAGCTGGCGGGTGACCTCCTTGCGGAGCTCTTCGAGCTGCTTCGGATCGCGGCTCTGCCGGAAGGCGGCGGCCAGCCGGTTGATCTTATCCTCCTGCGCCTGTGCTTCGGGATCGCTGAACTTCATTTTGCCGGCGGATGCCGGGGAGTGCTGTTTCTGCCTGAGCGCATTCAGCCTCGCTTCGGTGGCGGCCAGCGCTTTCTCCTGTTCGGCGTTGTGCGGGGGGACGGTTTCGAGCATCCGCTCGTAATTGGCCAGGATCGCGGCTTTCAGCGCTTCGAGGTCGGCCTCCGATTTGGAGTTTTTGTATTTCTCCGCCGCGAGATCGACCGGGCTTTTGCGGCTGCCGCGTCCGGGGTGGTTGAAAAACATGAGTTTATGCTCTTCGGCGAACTTTCCGGCGGCCTCCGGCCCTTCGAGCGCGGCCACAAGGCGCAGCTGCAGCTCCTCTTCCTTCCGTTCCCGCAGCTGTTTGAGCAGCACCTGGCTGCCGGAGACGATCCGTTTCAGCGTGGCCACCCGTCGCTCAAGCCGGATGATTTCGGGATTTCGGGGCGCGGCAGTTGTCGGGACCGGGACGGCGGCGGCAGGCTGCTTCGGCTTCGGCGCTGTTTCGGCCGGTTTGAGATAGGACTCGGCCAGCTTGCGCACACCGGCCCGGATGGCGGAGCTGCTGTAAGTTGCCCCGGTTACGGTATCGACCTGTTTCCCGGGGATCTCTTCCAGCTTGAGCTTGTTCCAGCTTTCGAGGAACTTCGCGGCGCGGACCCGGTTGAGAAATGAGGGAGTCTCCTGATTTCTGCCGATCAGGATGCCGGCGACCTGACGGTTGTTGTCGAAGAGCACGGCGATTTCGATGGTTCCGGCATAGCCGAACTGCCGTTCGTCATCGCCGATGGTTTCGAGGTAAAGAGTGCCGAGCGTTTTCTGATTTCCGTCCCGGACGAGATAGATGCCGGGTTTCTGTTCGGCATACTCTTTCGCTTCGGGAAAGATGCGTGCGGCTTCCGCCGCAAACGGCTTGACCGGTGCAGGCGTCTCCGCTCCGCAGACAAAAAATGCGGCTGCCGCGAAAACGCCGGGAATCAGTCGTTTCATGGGAAAGACTCCTTTTATTGTTAATTAGTCTCGTCTAAATTTATTTTTACCGTAAATCCGGTCTGCTGTCATGGTGAAAGAAAGCGGTCCCGGATCGGTTCCGCTTTTTAATATATCGCGGGATCGGAAAAATGCAATGGCAATTAATTAGATTAATCTAATTTTATTTGAAAAGAATGCCGCGGTTTGTTTTCCTGTACGTAATCTGCCGGCGGGCAGAGGATCGCGGGAAGCAAGGCCGGCTGCGGACAAAAAAAGAGCGGGGAAGGCGGATTGCCTTTCCCGCTCCCGTTGCGTGTCGCGCGGGGGTTACTTGTTGCCGAGCGCAAGACCGTTGGAGGTCATGTACTTGTAGCTGCGCTTGAGGGCTTCGACCATTTCCACGCGGCAATAGTCGAGCTCGACCACGATGTTGTTGACGCGGTCCGGCGTGGCGGCGACGATGGCCGGAATGGGCAGGTCGCCTTCGCCGAGCGGCAGGAGATCGACCTTGCGGTCATAGATGCCGTTGGTGATCTTGAGCTCTTCGGCGCCCTGGTGCAGGATGCCGTCCTTCATATGGAGCGCGACGACGCGGTCGCTGAAGAGCTTCATCATTTCGACCGGGTCCTCCGTGCCGAAGTTGGTCGACCAGAAAGCGTCGAGCTGGAACTTGACCTTCGGGCAGAGTTCCGCATAGATTTCGTATTTCAGACGGCCGTCGATGCGCTCGAATTCCCAGTTGTGGTTGTGCTGGAAGAGCATGAGACCGGCTTTTTCGAGTTTCTCCTGCATCATCGAGGTGGTTTCGGCGGTGCGCTTGATGGCGTCGAGATCCTTGTAGTCCTCCGGGCCGTAGCCGCAGACGACGCGGTCGAGGCCGAGGCGGCCGGCGATGTCGATGGTCTCTTCGAGATTGTCCGGCTTCGCCCAGGGGGAGTGCGAGCTGTAAAGCTTGAGCCCGAGGTCGTTGATCCGTTTGAGGAACTCTTCCGGCGTCATGTTCCAGAAGCCGGCCGGCTCAACCGCCTTGAAGCCGATATCGGCAACGGTTTTCAGCACGGCGTCAAAGTCCTTTTCCGCCATCTGGCGCAGTGAATACAGCTGGACAGCCAAATCTCTGGTCATTTTCGATACTCCTTAAATTGGGGTTGGTGAAAATTATCGTACCTTATCTTACTATATGGCACGTTCCGCAAATGACAATTGACGGAACCTCTTTTTTTTTGACTTCTTTTATATAAATCGCGGGCTTTCCCATTCACCGTCAGACCGATTCGAAAACGAGACGGGGGCGGTATTCGCCGCGCGCCTGTTCCGCCTGCTCCCGCGAGGTGATTCCGGTCAGGACCAGTCCGGAATACATGCCGGAATTGTTGGCGCCGCGGATATCGCTGGCGAGGGAGTCCCCGATGCAGAGAATCCGGCTCCGCTCCGCCATGCCGAGCTGCTCCGCCGCGAAGTCGTAGATCGCCGCGCAGGGTTTGCCGAGGTAAATCGGCTCGATGTCGGTCCCCATCTCGTGCAGGAGGAGCCGGATGCATCGGGCCTGTCCGCCGGCCCCGATGCCGATGCCGCCGGTGACGGCGTTCGGCCAGCAGGTGTCCGGATTCGGCACGATGAACGGGCGGTCGGGATGGCGGCGGAAAAAGCCGGTGAGCGCCTCCCAGCTCGTGCGCCAGTCGTAATTGCCTTCGCCCATCAGGACGCCGCAGCACTGTTCGAGTCCGGCGAGGGCGCGTTCGAGCTTCAATCCTCCGGTGTCGCCGACCCGGCCGACCTGAAACAGCGTGCCGTGGTCCCAGCCCCGGCGCCGGGCCAGTTCCGGCAGGACGGAGAGACAGGAGATCACTTCGCTTTCGGCCGCCTCAATGCCGGCGCGATTCAGGAAGCCGCTCTTCTGCCGGCGGGTATGGTCGCCGTCGTTGGTCAGGAAGAAGAACGGCGTTCCGTCCCGGCGCAGCAGAGCGAGAAATTCGGCGGCGCCGGGGATCGGCTGCGGGCCGTAGACGAGGGTTCCGTCGATATCGAACAGGATCGCGTCGAACCGGACCGATTCCTCTCTCCAGAAATCAATGAGTTTCATATATTTTTTGTCCGATACTATACTGCTTCCCCGCCGATTTGCAACCCGGTTCCGTCGAAAGCTGCCGATACGGCTTGCATTTTTTCGCTTTTGTGCTTAGTTATAGGATGAAGAAGGAGCATTTCAGACGGAATTACCCGTCGATTCAGAGGAGGTATCTCATGAAAAAGTATCCGGAACTTACCAGGGAAACTGCCGCATTCATCGAAGGTCTCGAAGCGAAGAACGATCCGCCGCTCTACACGCTGAGCTACCAAGACGCCCGCGCCGTGCTGGCCGCCGCGCAGTCCGGCCCGACGCCGCGGCCGGAGGCCGACGTGACGGATTTCGAAATACCGTTCGGAGAGGGCGGGGCGGTCGAATTGCGGATCGTCCGGCCGAAGGGCGGGAAGGGGCGGCTGCCGGTCGTGTTTTATATCCACGGCGGCGGCTGGGTCATGGGGGACAAAAACACGCACGACCGGCTTGTGCGCGAGATCGCCGTCCGCACCGGCGCGGCTGTGGTGTTTGTGAACTACACGCCGTCGCCCGAGGCGCAGTATCCGGTTCCGCTGCGGCAGATCATGACCGCGCTCCGCTACATCGTCGCACATGCGGACGAGCTGAAGCTCGACGCGGCCCGGATCGCCGTGGCCGGGGACAGCGTGGGCGGCAACATGGCGGCGGCGCTGACGCTGATGTGCAAAGCGGAAAACGGCCCGCGCCTCCGTTTCCAGCTGCTGCTCTACCCGGTGACCGACGCATCGCTCGACACGGACTCCTACCGGGAGTTCGCCGACGGCCCGTGGCTTACGAAAAAAGCGATGGAGTATTTCTGGGATGCATACGCGCCGGATAAAAAGTCGCGCCGCGAGATCACTGCCTCTCCGCTGCTGGCGACGGCGGAACAGCTGAAGGGACTTCCGCCTGCCTTCGTCATCACCGATGCGAACGACGTTCTGCGCGACGAAGGGGAGGCGTACGCGGTCAGGCTCATGCAGGCGGGCGTTCCGACCGGCGCGGCCCGCTATGCCGGCACGATCCACGATTTCCTGATGCTCGATGCGGTGGCCGATACGATTCCCGCGAAGGAGGCGCTGGCGCAGGCGTGCGGCGTGCTGCGGGAGGCGCTGGCGGAGTAAGCAGGGGGGGCCGGGGCGTTTCGGGCCCCGGCGCCCGCCGCTTGTCCGTCTTTACGGAGCTGCGGAGATGCGGCGCTTCAGCGTCATGACGGCCAGGAGGACGAGCAGCAGCCCGCTCGACGCGGCGAAGAAAAGGTATTTCCGGAACTCTGCGCGCGTTCGCCGCACGCTCTGCCGCGTACGCTGCTGCTGCTCCCACTGTTCGGCCTTGGCGATCTGCCGCTGCCGGTAGGAGGAGTCGATTTCCCCGCGGTGGTATTTCATAAGCGCATAGGCGAGCCCGGGCTGTTCCTGCTCCAGCGTCAGCACGCTGCCGTCCTGCGTCAGCAGTTGCCGGGTGCGGTTCCGGTGCGCCCGTTTTTCGATGGCGATGATTTCGTTTCCTCCCTGCCGGGACGGGTCGCCGGCGAGAGTGCCGAAATAGAAGTATGGATTCCCCTTTTCCCGTGTCGGCCGGCGGTCGGGCAGCAGCGGGCAGGCCAGATGCTGCAGCGCTTCCTTTCCGAGCATGGACCACCCCTCGAGGTTGTCCCGGTTCGGAATCTCCCCGCTGTTTTCGGCCGCATACGCCTTCAGCAGAATTCCGAGCTCCTTCAGATGGTTCCGGCAGACAGCCGCCTCGGATTCCCCCGGCTGCGGAGAACAGGCCGGCAGCAGCAGTACGGCAAGAACGGACACAAGACACGGCAGGAGACCTTTTCGCGGAAACTGCGTCGATCGGCTCATGAAAGCACCCCGGAGTTCGGTTGAACGTCTGTTGATCGAATATAAGATACTGCCGCCTGCGTCGCCTGTCAAGTTGGGGCGGGGATGGGTTCAATCGTGTTTTTCGTTGTTTTTTTTGGGGAGGAAATTTGAATTTGATCGGAAATCCGTTACATTGATAGCAGCTGTTTGGATGTGAAACCCGGATGGTCCGGCGATTTTTTGCTTCCGTCAGACAATGGAAAGGAAGTTGTTTATGCGGTTCTGGGCCGGGTTGGCGGCTCTGGCGGTGGTCGGCGGTATCTGCACGGCGCTGGTCGGAGAGGATGCGAAGACCGGAGGAAAGAGCGAAGAGAAAAAAGATGGGTCGCTGCTTTCGAAAATCCGGAGAAATCACCAGGTCGACAGTTCGGCCGACCGCCTCAACAACAGTTTTCTGCTGGTGCGCTCCCCGGACGGGCGCGGTTCCGCGTTCATGACCAGGCTCTGGGACCAGCCGGTGATCGTGACGAACGCCCATGTCTATCTTGAGATGAAAGAGCCCGAAGTGGTCGATATCAACGGCAAGGTCTACAAAATCAAGGAGGTTCTCGGCTCGAAAAGCCGCGACCTGGTGATTCTTTCCTACGAAGACCCCGATCCCGATGCCGAAATGCTTTCCGCCGCCGGCGACGTCGGTGCGATTCCGCTTTCGACGAAAGTGATCGCCTACGGCAACAGCCTCGGCGACGACGTGATCGTGACGCAGACCGGCAAGCTGCTCGGCATCGGCCCGGACAAGATCGAGACGGACGCTCCGTTCGTGGGCGGCAACTCCGGCGGCCCGGTTCTGCTGCAGGACGGCGGCGAGGTGATCGGCGTGGCGACCTATCTGCGCCATATCGCGCCGGACAGCACGACGGTCGGCTCCAGATACGACTCCTCGCGCGTCAGGAAAGTCGTGCGCCGGTTCGCCACCCGGATCGACAACCTCCAGCCGGACGACCTTGAGCCGCTCAAGCTCAATGTGCTCGACCGGGAGCGCGAAGTCGTGAGGCGGAGCAACGACTGGGTCAGCCACATTCAGAACGTGTTTCAGAAGGAACTGACCCTGGATGAATTCAGGGAATTCAGCTCCGACTGCTTCAAGCGCGGCCGGGTCCTGATCGACGGCGAGACCGTCGAGTGGCACAGCAGCTATCTGAAGAACAAATTCGAAACGAACCGGGAGATGATTGTGGCGGTTCTGAAATCGTTCGAGCTCGATTCGGTGGTTGAACTTTCCCGGCTCGGCGCGATTCTCGACCGGAATGCGGAGAAGATGAGCGTCGCGCGCCGCACCGGTTATCCGGTCCGCTGCTTCTTCTGCATGGGCAGCGGCAAATATTCGAAGAAGATCGTGAATCCGCAGTACCGGCCGAACTCCGCCTATGCGCGCTATATCATGAAGTATGAAGCGTGCGCGGTCTGCGACGGGAACGGCAAGCGGCCGCTCTGGCCGGAACGGCTCTGCTTTACGGTTCCGCCCGACGTGAAGGAGGAGATGGGAAAACGGATCACGGCCGCCGGCGAGGAGTTCTGCGGGTTTCGTCTCGGCGGCGAAAAGAAGGAAGAGCTGGACCGGCATATCTTCTATCGCAAGGAACCGCTCTATGTCGTTCCGAACTCGTTCGGGGAGACCATGTTTTTCGCCGGTAACCACCAGGACCGCGCCGCGGTCTGCACGGTCCTTACCTTCATGTTCGACCGGCTGCTCGGCGTGGCGGTTCTGGTTCCGCAGACCGCGGGCGGCCTCGAAGAGGGGCTCGAACGTTACCATCACGGGAAGATCTCCGGCGCGTCGCCGATCTCGATCCGGGCCGCCAGAGTTGAGGATCGCAAGGCGCTTCCGCTCGACCGCCGCGGGCGTCCGCTGCTGAAACCGATCCGGCCGGTGAATATTCAGGACGAACCGGCCTACCGGGGAATGCTGATCATGGGATACCACAACAGCCTCACCGCGCTGACCAGCCTCGATCTGCCGGTGCTGGCCAGGCGCTGCAAAGGACATGAAAACTTATGAACACTGTCATCTGGATTATTTCCGGCATTGCCGGTGTCTCGGTGCCGGCGCTGACGTTCCGCATGTTCTTCCGGGAAGAGGGCGATTTCGGCGACGCGGTCGGGCATGTGTTCACCCCGGACATTTTCAGCGCGCTGAACGGCGAGTATTGGGAAGACCGCTGGAACACCTTCAAAATGTTCCTCTGGCTGGCCTTGGGCGCCGGTGCGTTTTTCGCGGCCCGGACGGGACTGCTGAAATTGTTCGGGCCGGAAGGGTGAAGGAGCTTCCGGCATGGTCGTTTTTTCATTTTTTGCCGCCGGGCTCCTGACTTTTGCCGTCATGGCTGTTGCGGTTGTCTTTGCCGGGCGTCTGGCCGAATGGATCGACAACCATGTCGCCGATGAAAGAACCGTTGCGGTGGCGAAGCTGCGGATTTACCTGATCTGGCTCTTTGGCGGAATCGCGCTGTTTCTCGGGCTCTACTTCGGGATAAAAAATTTGCTGGAGATGCTTCGGGACGCGATGTAAACGATTGATACGGGGGAGGGAGGCATGATTGTGATCTCGTTTTTCGCTTCCGGGTTGCTGACGGTCGCGATTGCCGTGGCGGCTCTGATTGCCGGAAAGCTGCTGGTCCGGTGGCTGGAGCGCTTGGATACGACCCGGGAGCGGCCGTTTCGGGATACTGTCCGTTCCGTGCAGGCGATGATTGTCGGGGTTGTTCTGTTTTTCTGGCTCTTTTATTTCCTCTTCACCCGGATTCGGCGGCTGCTGGAACATGTGTTCGGCACATGAAAAAACACCCGGCGTACTCAGCTCCGCCGGGTGTTTCCGCATCGCCGCAGGAATTACGGAATCAGCTTGAACGCCTTGACCAGGTCGGCGATCTGCTCGTCGTTGATCGGGTTCATGCCGCCGAGGTTCCGGGCGCTGATCGTCGCCTTGGCGCTGTATTCGGCCACTTCCATGCGGTCGAACGCTTCAAGCAGCGTGCGGCCGCTCGAGATCATGCAGTCGTTTTCGAGCATGATGACCGGGTAGCGCGGCGAGATCGTGTCGGTGATCTTCTTGAGGTCGCGGAACTGCGTGCCGAACGGGAAGGCAGGCATCTCGCGCAGCAGGATGTAGCTTTCGGGAATAACCCGCGGATCGAACTCCTCGTGCGCGACGGTATAACCCATCAGGTGCGGCGGATTCGCGATGATCAGGGAGTTGATTTCGGGCTGCGCGTCGAAAATCGCGCGGAACAGCCACGCGGCGCGGCTCAGCTTGCGGCCGGACTCGTAGCGCATGCCCTTGACCAGCACCATGTCCTCCGGCTGGATGTTGCCGCGGTCGACGTTGCGCGGCGTGATGAGGATGCGCTCCTTGTCGACACGGACCGCGAAAGTCCCTTCGGTGCTCGTGAACAGCATCTGCTTGTAGGCGCGGCGGATCAGGAGCGCCATCTGGTAGCGCAGCTCCATTTCGTCGCTCGAGCGGACTTCCGGGTCGAACGGCCGGAAATCGATGTTGCGGTCGAGCTGGCTGAACTCGATTTCGGTGTCGGAAAGGTAATGCGGCGTGCCGAGCTGGCTCGCCCGCAGGATCAGCCGGGCGCAGAAATCGAGCGTCTCGAAGCGCTTGAACGCCTCCTGCAGCGTGGCTCCCGCCGTGCAGGCGCCGTGGTTTTCGAGCAGGATCGTCGAGTGTCCGGCCGAGAAGGCCGCCGCGACGTTCTTGCCGAGCGCTTCGCTGCCCGGAACCTCATACGGCGCGTAACCGACGGTGCCGCAGATCATTTTGGCGGCGGGATGCACGCTGGTGTCCGGAATCTTGCCGGCCACGCTGAACGAGACCAGCGCGGGCGGATGGGCGTGCAGGATTCCCTTGATGTCCGGCCGCATCTTGTAGATGGCGCGGTGGAACGGAAATTCGCTCGACGGCTTGTGGCGGCCTTCGACGGTGCCGTCCGGCTTGACGCAGACGATGTCCTCGCGGCGCAGCGTGCCCTTGTCGACGCTGGCCGGGCTGATCCACATATTGCCGTCGGAATCGAGGATAGAAAGGTTCCCGCCGCTGGTGGTCGTCATGCCGTAGCCGTAAATACGCTGCATGATGTCCACGATCTGGTCGCGCGGATGGACGAAATTTGTTTTGTTCATGTCTGATACGCTTTCCACGTTATTTGAGTCGGTTGCATAATATACACGCATTTTCCGTTTCCGGCAAGTGAATTATCATTGAAAATCATGCCTTGCGGTGTTATATTGTAAAGATTTACTTTCAACATCCGAATGCGAGGAACAAGTCTCCATGCGTGACTTAAGAAACATTGCCATCATTGCCCACGTCGACCACGGCAAGACGACGCTGGTCGATCAGATCATGCGCCAGGCCAAGATTTTCCGTGAGAACGAGGTCGTCGCCGACTGCTTTCTCGACAGCAACGATCTCGAACGCGAGCGCGGAATCACGATTCTCTCCAAGAATATCAGCATCGAGTACAGGAACACCAAGATCAACGTGATCGACACCCCGGGACACAGCGATTTCGGCGGCCAGGTCGAGCGCGTGCTGAAGCTCGCGGACGGCGTGATCCTGCTCGTCGATTCGGCCGAGGGGCCGATGCCGCAGACGCGGTTCGTGCTCGACAAGGCGCTGCAGCTGAATCTGCGCCCGGTGGTCGTCATCAACAAGATCGACAAGCCGGACGCCCGGCCCGATGCGGTCCACACGAAGGTGTTCGACCTCTTCTGCGAGCTGAATGCGAGCGACGAGCAGCTGGAGTTTCCGCTGCTTTACGCTTCCGGCCGCGACGGCTGGGCGGTCCGGAATCTCGACGATCCGCGTGAGTCGATCTTTCCGCTGCTCGATGCGATTCTCGAATGTGTGCCTGCGCCGCAGCAGGTTGAAGGTCCGGTTCAGTGCCAGGTCGCCACGCTTGATTATTCGAACTTCGTCGGCCGCATCGGCATCGGGCGCGTCTACCGCGGCACGCTCGACACCCGCAAGCCGCTGGTGATCGTCAAGCGCGACGGAACCGTTCAGAACACGCAGGTCAAGCAGCTCTTCACCTTCGAGGGGCTCGGCCGGAAGGAGACCAGCGTGGTCGAGTGCGGCGACCTCTGCGCGATCGTCGGCGTCGCCGATATCGATATCTCCGACACGATCTGCGACGCCGAAACGCCGGAGGCCATGCCGGCCATCGCGATCGACGAGCCGACCATCTCGATGATGTTCCGCATCAACGATTCGCCGTTTTTCGGCAAGGAGGGCAAGTATGTCGGCAGCCGCCAGCTGCGCGAGCGTCTGTTCAAGGAGGTCGAGCGCGACGTCGCGCTGCGGGTGGAGGATGTCAACGGAGAGGCGTTCAAGGTCTCCGGCCGCGGCGTTCTGCACCTTGCGATCCTGATTGAAACCATGCGGCGCGAGGGGTATGAGTTCGCGGTTGCGAAGCCGCAGGTCATCTGCAAAACGATCGACGGCGTGAAGAACGAGCCGATCGAGCGGCTCAGCGTGGATGTGCCGTCCGAATTCGCCGGCAAGATCATCGAGATCGTCGGCCAGCGGCGCGGCGAGCTGATCCAGATGGAGTCGCGCGGCGTCCGGCAGCTGGTCGAGTTTTTTATCCCGACCCGCGGACTGATCGGATTGCGCAGCAAGGCGCTGACCGCCAGCCAGGGCGAGGCGATCGTCTCGCATCTTTTCGACCATTACGAGCCGTTCAAGGGGGCGATCCCGTCCCGGACGAACGGCACCATGGTCAGCATGGCGCAGGGCAAGGCGATTCCGTTTGCGATCGACGGGCTTCAGCAGCGCGGCGAATTCTTCATCGATCCGGGCACGGACTGCTACGAGGGGATGATCGTCGGCGAGCACTGCAAGGAGGGCGACCTGGTCGTCAACGTGCAGCGCGCGAAGCAGCTGACCAATATGCG
>ERZ1034952.882-NODE-882-length-26567-cov-6.084000_pt1 | contig 26567 bp, 25 predicted proteins | sample MGYA00520625_ERZ1034952 | MGnify/ENA primary metagenome ERZ1034952 (study PRJEB33766, sample SAMN09781773) | gut metagenome | biome: gut microbiome | host: Homo sapiens | place: Madagascar | study: EMG produced TPA metagenomics assembly of the PRJNA485056 data set... | reverse complement strand
AAAAAGAGGGCTGCCTCTCATGATTTTTGCAAATCATTTTGAGACAGCCCCATTCTATTTTTCTATTTATTAACCGCCGCCAATTCTTCCAGAAATTGACCGACAGCTGCCGTAACCTGTGGGCTATAGCGCGGCTTTGCATTGGTCATAAAGCACGCCGCAAGCAAAAGAAAGGCCGCAAGGAACGCCGGTACTGCCCAGCGTGGCGGCTTCCGGTCATCCAGGATGGTATGGATTCTTTCTTTCAAGAGATGGCTTCCGAATCCCGGCACCGGGGCAGCAGGTGCGGCGCAGGAAACCAGCGCCTGAGCATATTCACGGCGGGCAGCTTGGGAAAGCCCCGCCGTTGCCGCCTGGTCGCAGGCAAGCTCCACTTCTCTGCAAAACAGCAGATACGCCAGCCACAGCAGTGGATGAAACCAATAAACGCTCAGAAGCACATAGGCAATTCCCTTCCACAGCACGTCTCCCCGGCGGATGTGCGTCCGCTCGTGGGCAATCACCAACGCCATTGCCTCAGGCTGCAAGTCGGACGGAATGTAGATTTTGGGGTGCAGAAGCCCCATCACAAAAGCACCGGGCAAATGGTCACACAGCCACAGATTTCCCCGCAGATGCACCGCTTCTGCCAACCGTCTTTTCAGCCGAAGCAGCCGGAATCCGCCACACGCAAGGACACAGCCTGTCCCTGCCAGCCATAGAAACGGGAGCCTCTGCGGCGGTTCATAGGACAGCCGGGACAGCGTCGTGGGAACCAGGCTGACGGTGCTTTGGATTTGCAGCGGCAGGCACAGCCGCATTGCCACCGGAACCCACAACAGCACCAGATACTTCCTTGGGCACCGTTGCAGCAGCCATCGCAAAACGCAGATAGGCAGAACCATCCACCCGGCAGCCAGCGCCATGGGAATCAATCTGGTCATTTTGATGCTCCTTCGGGATAGTCCGCAATCATGCGGCGCAGCGACTCCACTTCCTTCGCAGTCAGCTTCTTCTTCGCGGTAAAGGCTGCCAAAAAGGAGGGAAAATCGCCGCTGAAGTTGTCATCCACAAAGGCACGGCTTTGACCTTCCTCAAAATCCTGACGTGAAAGAACGGCTGTCACCACGCCGCCGCTCAGCGCAAACAGCCCCTTGTTGCAAAGCCGCTTGAGGACGGTATAGGCGGTAGTTTTCTTCCAGCCAAACACACTCTCGCACTGCTTTGCCAGCGCCGAGGCCGTTACCGGGACGGAATCCCAAACCATTTCCGCAAACTGACGTTCAATGACACCTAACTGATAATCACTCATTGTGTACCACTCCCTCCGTCATTATTCTACATAAGGTAGAAACATTTGTCAAGGGAAAAGCGACGTTTCTGGAAAATGTCATTCACAAAGGTGTGTTCCTGCGCAAAAAACACTTGCTTTTTGTCAAGGTGCGTGGTATGATGCAGATACGTTACCGTTGGAGGCTGACTGTTATGAATGTAATTTTCAATGCAGCGCAGTTTTGCTACTATTACTATTACTTTTTTACCCGTAAAAAGTAATAGCGATTTGTGCTGCAATGCTTCCAGAACGGGGCAACAGAATTTTGAAACGCCGCACGATTCGCCGTGCGGCGTTTATTTTTTAAGGGGTGTGCATTATGATTGCTATTTTGAAACACGGTACAACTCCCCAGCAGACATCCCACTTGGTGGACTGGCTGCGGGGCATGAATCTGGATGTCCATATCTCCCAGGGCAAGGAGGTAACCATTCTCGGCCTGGTGGGCGACACCAGCCGGGTGGACATGGAGCTATTAAACAGCCTGGAAATTGTGGAGGCCGTAAAACGGGTCAGCGAGCCATTCAAGCAGGCAAACCGCAAGTTTCATCCCCAGGATACAGTGGTGGAGGCAAGCGGCTCCAAAATTGGCGGCGGATATTTTGGGCTGATTGCAGGTCCCTGCTCCGTGGAAAGCGAGGAGCAGGTGGTGGGCATTGCTCAGGCCGTGAAGGAGGCAGGTGCAAACTTCCTGCGAGGCGGCGCATTCAAGCCCCGCACCTCCCCCTACGCCTTTCAGGGCATGGGCGGCGAGGGCATCAAGCTGCTGCTGAAGGCAAAGGAAGCCACCGGGCTGCCCATTGTGACGGAGCTGATGAACATCAACACCATCGACCTGTTTGCGGATGTAGACGTGATTCAGATTGGGGCGCGGAATATGCAGAACTTTGATTTACTGAAGGAAGTGGGCAAAACAAAGAAGCCTATTTTGCTCAAACGGGGGCTTGCCAATACCTTGCAGGAGCTGCTCATGAGCGCCGAATACATTATGAGCGAGGGAAATGAAAACGTGATATTGTGCGAGCGGGGTATCCGCACCTTTGAGACCTACACCCGCAACACTCTCGACCTTTCCGCCGTTCCGGTGCTCCACGAGCTGAGCCATCTTCCGGTGGTGATTGACCCCAGCCATGCCACCGGAAAGGCAAGGCTGGTGCCCAGCATGGCCTTTGCCGCCGCTGCCTGCGGGGCAGACGGCCTGATGATTGAGGTTCACAATGACCCAGAGCACGCCCTGTGCGACGGCGCTCAGTCCCTGACCCCGGCACAGTTTGCAGACGTGAGCCGGAAGGTGGCAGAAATCCGTGAGGTAATGGGATGACAGTTGGAATTTTAGGTCTCGGCCTCATCGGCGGCTCTCTGGCCAGAGCCTACAAGCTGGCCGGACACACGGTATACGTCAAAAATCGGGATGAAAGTATGCTGTCCTTTGCCATGTTGTCCGGTGCCGTGGACGGGAAGCTGAATGAAGATACCATCCCCCAATGTGACCTGATTCTGCTTGCCATTTATCCGGCAGGCAGTGCGGACTGGCTGGAAGCAAACGCTCCCCTGATTTCAAAAAAGGCGCTGGTGATTGACTGCTGCGGCACAAAGCAGCTGGTATGCCAGCGGTGCTTCCCAATTGCGAAAGAATACGGCTTTACCTTTGTGGGCGGGCATCCCATGGCCGGCTCCCAGTTCTCCGGCTTTAAATACAGCCGGGCAAGCCTGTTCCAGGGAGCACCTATGGTGCTGGTTCCGCCGGTATATGATGACATGGCGCTGCTGCAGCGGGTAAAGGATGCCCTGGAGCCCTGCGGCTTCGGCTTTTTCTCCGTCACCACCGCTGCCGACCACGACCGGATGATTGCATTCACCTCTCAGATGCCCCATATTCTCAGCAACGCCTTTATTAAATCCCCCACGGCCCTGGAGCACAAGGGCTTCTCCGCCGGAAGCTACCGCGACCTGACCCGGGTGGCATGGCTGAATCCCGGTATGTGGACGGAGCTGTTCCTGGAGAACCGGGCGAATCTGCTGTTTGAGCTGGACACCTATATTCAGAGCCTGACACAATACCGGGACGCGCTGGCAAATCGGGATGAAGATACCCTGTATCGGCTTCTGGACGATGGCAAGAAGCGGAAAGAGGAGGTAGACGGATGCAAGAAGTAACCGTTCATGCCTCCCGGGAGTACCGCATTCTCATTGGTACCGGGCTGCTCCCCCGCCTGGGACAAGAGGCTGCCCGGTGCGTCAAAGGGCGCAAGGTCTGCATTGTCAGCGAAACGAACGTCTATCCCCACCACGGTGCAGCGGCAGAAGAAAGCCTGAAAAGCGCTGGATTTACCGTTGTTTCCTATGTTTTCTCCGCAGGGGAATCCAGCAAAAATGGCCAGAATTATTTGACGCTCCTGAATTTCCTGGCAGAAAATCAGCTGACGCGGGCAGACCTTTTGATTGCCCTAGGTGGCGGCGTGGTAGGTGACCTATGCGGCTTTGCTGCCGCCACCTATCTGCGGGGCGTGGCCTTTATTCAGGTTCCCACCACACTGCTGGCGGCGGTTGACTCCTCCGTGGGCGGCAAAACCGCCATTGACCTGCCCGCCGGAAAAAATCTGGCAGGAGCGTTCTATCAGCCAAGTCTTGTGCTTTGCGACACGAACACCCTAAGCACTCTGCCCGATGAAATTTTTAGAGACGGCTGCGCTGAGGTCATCAAATATGGCATTCTCTATGACCGGGAATTTTTTGACTACCTCCGCAGCGTCGGTCCGGACTTCGACCGGGAATGGGTCATCCGCCGCTGTGTGGAGCTGAAGCGGGATGTCGTTGCCGAGGACGAATTTGACACCGGTGCCCGGATGAAGCTGAACCTTGGGCACACTGTTGGCCACGGCATAGAGGCAAAAAGTCAATTTGCCGTCTCCCACGGCAAGGCCGTTGCCATTGGTACGGCCATTGTCAGCCGTGCCGCTGCCAAATGCGGAATGCTCTCCCAGGCGGATGCCAACGCCATTGTGGACATACTGAACGCCTACGGTCTGCCCACAACCACGGAATACAGCGCGGAAGAATTGGCTCACTTTATGCTCAGCGACAAGAAACGCAGCGGCGGCACGATGAGCCTGATTATTCCCCGGGAAATTGGCCGGTGTGAAATAATACCCACGCCGGTGGAAAAGCTGGCCGCCTTTGTGGAGGCAGGACTGTAAGCATGGATATTATCATCAAGTCAACAAAGCTCAGGGGAACGGTAGCAGCCATTCCCTCCAAATCCCAGGCGCACCGGCTGCTGATTTGCGCCGCCTTTGCAGATCGGGAAACACGCCTATACTGCCCGGACACCAACCGGGACATTGAGGCCACCGCCGACTGCCTGCGGGCGCTGGGCGCAGAAATCCTGCGGGATGAGGGCGGCTATACCGTCTTTCCCGTCCAGTCCATCCCTCAGTCTGCGGCACTCCCCTGCCACGACAGCGGCTCCACCCTGCGCTTTCTGCTGCCGGTGGCTGGTGCCCTGGGGGTGGATGCCACCTTTCAGCTGGAAGGGCGGCTGCCCCAGCGTCCTCTCAGCCCCCTGTGGGAAGAAATGGAACGCATGGGCTGCACCCTCTCCCGCCCCACCGCAGATACCATCCGCTGCCAAGGCAAGCTGCAATCCGGCATCTACACCATCAGCGGCGGCGTGTCCAGCCAGTTCATCACCGGGCTGCTGCTGGCGTTCCCGCTGATTTCCGGAACCAGTCATCTGAAAATCACAGGCAAATTGGAATCCGCCCCCTATGTGACCATGACGCTGAACGCCATGGAGCAATTCGGGGTCATGGTACGGAATTTATCCGTTGCCGGTAACCAGGATTTCACTTCTCCCGGTACGGTAACGGTGGAAGGCGATTGGAGCAATGCCGCTTTTTTCCTGGCGGCAAAGGCACTGGGAAATAACATTACCGTCACGGGACTACGGCAGGATTCCCCCCAAGGAGACCGGGCTGTTGCGGCGCTGCTGGCGGAACTAAAGCAGAAACAAACCATTGATGCCGCTGACATTCCCGATTTGGTGCCCATTCTAGCCGTCACGGCAGCCTGCAAGCAGGGCGCTGTGTTCACGAACATCGGACGACTGCGGCTGAAGGAATCTGACCGGGTGGAATCGGTCATCAGCATGATTGAAGCACTGGGCGGGCAGGCACAGGCGGATGAAAATACCCTGACCGTCTGCGGAACCGGTTTGACCGGCGGCACAGTGGATGCCAAAAATGACCACCGCATTGCCATGGCTGCTGCCATTGCAGCCACAGCGTGCAGGGAGGATGTGATTATTCTGGGGGCGCAATGCGTAGAGAAATCCTACCCCCGTTTCTTTGAAGAATACAGAAAGCTGGGAGGACGCTATGAGCAGTACCTACGGTGAACATCTGAAATTATCCCTTTTCGGCCAGTCCCACGGCGCCGCCATTGGCATGACCCTGGACGGCATTCCCGCCGGACTACCGGTGGATTTAGAGCAGCTGCAGCAGTTCCTCCAGCGCAGAGCACCGGGACAGAATGACTTTTCCACCCCGCGGCGGGAGGAGGACAGGCCGGAATTCCTCAGCGGATTGCTGGATGGCTATACCTGCGGCGCGCCCATTGCGGCCATCATCCGCAACAACAACACCCGCTCCGGGGATTATTCCAATCTGAAGGACTGCCCCCGGCCGGGGCACGCGGACTACACCGCCCAGGTCAAATATGGCGGTTATCAGGACTGCTCCGGCGGCGGCCATTTTTCCGGACGCATTACCGCCCCCCTGTGTATTGCGGGTGGACTGTGCAAGCAATGGCTGGAAGCGAAGGGTATTCGCATTGGTGCGCACATTGCCTCCATTGAAAGAGCAGAAGATACGCCCTTTGACCCGCTGAACCCGCAATTGGAAGCAGTCTGCCAGGATTTTCCCGTGCTGGACACTGCTGCCGGGAAAGCCATGCGGCAAGCCGTTGCCCAGGCCAAGGCAGAACTGGACAGCGTGGGCGGCATCATTGAATGCGCCGTCACCGGGCTGCCCGCCGGACTTGGCGAACCCATGTTCGGCGGCGTGGAAAGTAAATTTTCGCAAATTCTCTATGGCATTCCCGCCGTGAAGGGTGTGGAATTTGGCATTGGGTTCGGCGCGGCACGGCTGCGGGGCAGCATTAACAACGATGCCTTTGAGATGGCCGATGACCGCGTTGTTACCCGCACCAATCACTGCGGCGGCATCCTAGGCGGCATCACCAACGGAATGCCCCTGATTTTCCGGGTCGCCATCAAACCGACACCCTCCATTGCAAGGCCGCAGCAAAGTGTGTCCCTTTCAAACAGAACCAATCAGGAGCTGGTTATCAAAGGTCGCCACGACCCCTGCATTGTGCCCCGGGCGGTTCCGGTGGTGGAAGCAGCTGCCGCCATTGCCCTGTTTGATTTGCTGCTTGAAAAATAAACGCCCGACAGGAGAGAAATTATCCATGGATATTACCGAGTTACGCAGTGAAATTGACAAGATTGATGACGAATTATTGAAGCTATTCTGCGCCCGAATGGAAATTTCCGCCCAGGTGGCGGACTACAAACGAGAGCGAAATCTGCCGATTTTTGTTCCTGCCCGGGAGCGGGAGATTCTGCAAGCCGTGGGGCAGAAGGCCGGGGCGGAGCTGGCAGGCTATGCGCGGAGTCTCTACTCCACCATCTTTGAACTGAGCCGAAGCTATCAGGCCAAGCGCAACGGGGCAGAAACGCCTCTGTTCCGGGAGATTACCGCCGCCATTGAAAACACCCCGAAGCTCTTCCCCCGTTCCCCCATGGTAGCCTGTCAGGGAGTGGAAGGAGCTTACTCCCAGCTGGCCTGCGAGAAAATTTTTCAAAGCCCCATGATTCTCTATTTCAAGAATTTTGACGGTGTTTTCTCCGCCATTGAGCAAGGAATGTGCCAATATGGCATTCTGCCCATCGAAAATTCCACAGCCGGATCGGTCAACCAGGTGTACGACCTGATGATACAGCACAATTTTTCCATTGTGCGCACCTTTCGGCTGAAGATTGATCACAACCTGCTGGTCAACCCCGGCACAAGGCTGGAAGACATCAAGGAAATTTACTCCCACCAACAAGCCATCAGTCAGTGCGCCGGTTTTTTGAGCAGGCTCTCCGGGGTGAATGTCATGGCGGTGGAAAACACAGCGGTAGCCGCCCAGATGGTGGCACAGTCCGGGCGGCATGATGTGGCCGCCCTGAGCAGCCGCTCCTGCGCCCAGCTGTATGGCCTGAACAATATTGCCTCCGGCATCCAGGACAAGGGCAACAATCGCACCCGATTTATTTGCATCAGCAAGAATCTGGAAATCTACCCCGGCTCCGACAAAACCAGCATCATGATGATTCTGAACCACAAGCCCGGTGCCCTTTACAAAGTGCTGGCTCGGCTCTACACCCTGGGCATCAATGTGACCAAGCTGGAATCCCGCCCACTGCCCGACCGGGAATTTGAATTTATGTTTTATTTTGACCTGGAAACCTCCATTTACTCCGAAGAATTTGTGCAGCTCATGTGCGAACTGGACGATTTCTGCGAGGAATTTAAATATCTGGGAAGCTACACGGAGGTGGTATAGATGAAATGCGGCCTTTTGGGCAGAAAGCTGGGACACAGCTACTCCCCCCAGATTCATGCTCTTTTGGGAAATTATAGCTATCAGCTGTTTGAAAAAGAGCCGGAGGAAATCGGAGATTTCCTGAAGAATGGAGATTTCACCGGCCTGAACGTGACCATTCCCTACAAAAAAGAGGTCATCCCGTTCCTGGATGAGCTGTCCCCGGCGGCGGCGCGTCTGGGCGCGGTCAACACCATTGTGCGCCGGGATGGAAAACTCATTGGTCACAACACGGATTATTTTGGCTTCCGCAGGCTGGTGCAGGAAAGCGGCTTGCAGGTAGCCGGAAAAAAGGTGCTGGTGCTGGGCAGCGGCGGTGCCTCCAGCACAGCAGTGGCGGTATTGCAGGAGCTGGGAGCCAAGGTAACCGTCATCTCCCGCTCCGGCGAAAATAACTACGAAAACTTAGACCGCCACGCCGATGCCGCCGTTATTGCCAACACCACCCCAGTGGGGATGTACCCCAACACCGGTAAGAGTGCCCTCAGCCTGGAGGGCTTCCCCCGGCTGGAAGGAGTGCTGGACGCAGTGTACAATCCCGCCCGGACACAGATTCTTTTAGATGCGGAACACCGGGGGCTGGCAGCAGTCAATGGGCTGTGGATGCTGGTTGCACAGGCAAAAGAGAGTGCCGAGTGGTTCACCGGTGAAGAAATTCCAGACAGCCGCATTGCAAAAATTCACCACACCTTGCGGCTGCAAATGGAGAATATCATCCTTATCGGGATGCCCGGCTGCGGCAAAACCGCAGTTGGGCAGCAGCTTGCACAAAAACTTGGCAAACAATTTGTGGATGCCGATGAATCATTAGAAGCCAGAGTTTGCCGTAAAATCACCGACATCATCCCTAACGACGGGGAAGCCGCCTTCCGGGAAATGGAATTGGAAACCCTGGCGGAACTTGGAAAGCAGAGCGGTCTTGTCATCGCCACCGGCGGCGGCTGCGTCACCCAGCCGCAGAACTATCCGCTGCTCCACCAAAACGGCACCATCTTCTGGCTCAAACGGGAATTGGACAAGCTGCCTACCGACGGGCGACCCCTGTCCCAAAAAGGAACACTTGGCCAGATGTACGAAGCACGGATGCCGCTGTACCTCCGCTTTGCGGATGCAGCAATCTCCAACGATGGCTCCATTGCGGAGACGGCATCTGCCATTTGCAGAAAATTGGAGGAAACAACATGAAGTTTCTTGTCATCAATGGCCCCAATCTGAATTTTCTTGGTATCCGAGAGCCGGATATTTACGGAAAAAACACCTTTGCGCAGCTGCTTGCTTCTCTGGACAGCTGGGGAAAAGAACTGGGCATTGAAGTGGAGCAATACCAGAGTAACCATGAAGGCGACCTGGTAGACCGGATTCAGGAAGCCTATGAAAAAGTGGACGGCATTGTGATTAACCCTGCTGCCTATACCCACACCAGCGTGGCCATTTTGGATGCGCTGAAGGCCGTTGGCATTCCGGCAGTGGAGGTACACATCTCCGATGTGAATGCCCGGGAGTCCTTCCGGCAGATTTCCTACGCTGGGATGGCCTGCAAGCACACCATCAAGGGGCAGGGCTTTGATGGCTATCGGCAGGCGATGGTTTGGCTGAAGGATTATCTGGCGCACTAACCTGCACCGGGCAGCATTACACTGCCCGGCGTTTTTTTGTTGACGAAACTGGCATTGTGTGGTAAATTGATAGGGTAAAAAGAAATTCCTTTGGAGAATACCACCACGTTTGGAGTACATGGAATGGAAAACAGAGAGACCATTTGCCTATTAAACGATTCGTTCCCCCCGGTTATTGACGGCGTTGCCAATGCAGTAAAAAACTATGCCAATATTATTTACGCCTCCGGCGAAAGCCCGGTGGTCATTACCCCCGCTTACCCCGGAAGCAACGATGCGCAATTCCCCTACCCTATTGTGCGCTATCCCAGCCTGGATTTCAGGAAGCTGACCGGCGGATACACGGCGGGCATTCCCTTCTCCCCTGCCATCACCCGGGTTCTGGAGGGGCGGGAGGTTGCAATTCTTCACTCGCACTGCCCCATTGCCTCCAATTTTCTGGGGCGGGAGCTGCGCCGGGTGCTGGATGTGCCCCTGGTCATGACCTACCACACAAAATTCGATGTTGAAATTCGGAAAAACATCAAAGGAAAGCTCCTGCGGACGGGCAGCGTCAAGGCGCTGGTGCAGAACATCAGCGCCTGTGATGAGGTTTGGGCGGTGAGTTCCGGGGCAGCGGACAACCTGCGCTCCATGGGCTTTGAAGGTGAATGTATCGTCATGCCCAATGGTGTTGACCTGCCTCTGGGCAGCGTTTCCGACGAAGCCGTGTACACGGCAACCGCCGGTTTCGACCTGCCGGATGGTGTGCCGGTGTTCTTGTTTGTTGGCCGGATGATGTGGTACAAGGGGCTAAAAGTTATCGCTGATGCCCTGGCTATGCAAAAGGCAGCCGGGGTGGACTATCGAATGGTATTTGTGGGCAGCGGCGCAGAGCTGGAAGCCTTCCAACGCTATATAGTGCGCATTGGAATCATGGACAAGTGCATTTTCACCGGTTCCATCCACGACCGAGAGCTGCTGCGTGCCTGGTATTGCCGGGCAGATTTGTTTCTTTTCCCCTCCACCTTCGACACCAACGGTCTTGTGGTGCGGGAGGCGGCGGCTTGCTCATTGGGTTCCGTTTTGATTGGCGGAAGCTGCGCCGCCGAGGGAATCACCGACGGCGTGAACGGTCTGCTCATTGAGGAGAACGCTGAGAGCATGAGCGCTTGCCTGACAAGGGTTTTGCAGCAGCCAGGGATAATGCAGCAGATTGGCAAAAACGCTGCCCGGGATTTGTACCTGTCCTGGAACGATGCCGTCCACAGCGCCATGAGTCGGTATGAAATTGTTATTGACCGCTACCGCAGCAGGCAACGCCCCGCTCACCAGGAGCCAATGGAGCAGCTGCTGAACGCAGCAGGGGTGCTGATGGAGGATTTGACACAGCTGCCCAATCTATTTTCTCCCCACCAGGAAGAATGAACTACTCTCCCATCTTGAAAAAACGAAAGGAGCCACACGCATATGTATCGCATTCTGGAACTCAACCCCCAGCTTGCCCCCTTTGCCGGGGACATCGACCTGCGCATGTTTCTCTATCGCGCCACCCGTGACCGTATTCTGAAGGAGGGGCAAAGTCTGAACGACTTTGCCAACGCCTATGAGTTTTTCGGCTTCCATCATGTTGATGGCGGCTGGTACTATCGGGAGTGGGCACCAAGCGCCTATCAGCTGTACCTAGAGGGAGATTTCAACAACTGGAATCAGACCAGTCACCCCCTGACCCCCATTGGAGATGGAAACTGGGAGATTTTTCTGCCCGGTGACGATGCCCTGTGGGATGGATGCAAGGTAAAAACCGTTGTGGATGCCAACATGACCCGCACGGAGCATATTCCCCTGTATGCCCGCCGCGCCGTGCAGGATAAGCAAACCCGGCTTTTCTGCGCCGAGGTGGTGGACGACCGGAAAACCTTCCAATGGACAGACCAGAGCTTCCAAGGGGAAGACTCCCTGTTCATTTACGAAGCCCATGTAGGTATGGCACAGGAGGAGGGCAAGGTTGGCTCTTACCGTGAATTTGCCGACCTGATTCTGCCCCGCATTAAAAAGGCAGGCTATAACACCGTGCAGCTGATGGCCATCATGGAGCATCCCTACTATGGCAGCTTTGGTTATCAGGTTTCCAACTTCTATGCCGCTTCCAGCTGGTTTGGAAAGCCGGAGGATTTAAAGTATCTTATCAACACCGCTCACAGCATGGGCATCCGGGTGCTGCTGGACGTGGTTCACTCCCACGCCGTCAAGAACACCGCCGAGGGCATCAATATGTTCGACGGCACAACCTGGCAGTTCTTCCATGATGGCCCCAAGGGCGATCACCCCGCCTGGGGAACCAAGTGCTTTGACTACGGCAAAACCGGTGTGCTCCACTTCCTGTTGAGCGATCTGAAATTCTGGATGACGGAATACCACTTTGACGGATTCCGGTTTGACGGAGTAACCTCCATGCTCTACCACGACCACGGCCTGGGCACGGACTTCAATACCAACGACAAATACTTCTCCTTCAACACCCATACCGAAGCCATCACCTATTTGCAGCTGGCAAATGAGCTGATTCACCAGGTGAACCCCGCAGCCATCACCATTGCGGAGGATATGTCCGGTATGCCGGGTATGTGCCTGCCAATCTCCGATGGCGGCATCGGCTTTGACTATCGGCTGGCCATGGGATTGCCGGATATGTGGGTGCGCACCGTTAAGGAGAAAAAGGATGAATTCTGGGACATCTTCAAGATGTGGTGTGAGATGTGTATGCGCCGTCCGGGTGAGGGTACGGTTGCCTACGTTGAAAGCCACGACCAGGCTCTGGTTGGCGACAAGACCATGATTTTCCGGCTGGCCGACGCGGCTATGTACACTGACATGGAGAAAACCACTCACAACCCCGTGATTGACCGCGCCATCGCCCTGCACAAGATGATTCGGCTGTTCACCATGGCGGGCGGCGGCGAAGCGTACCTGAACTTTATGGGCAACGAATTTGGCCACCCGGAATGGATTGACTTCCCGCGGGAGGGCAACGGCTGGAGCTTCCACTACTGCCGCCGCCAGTGGAGTCTGCGGGACAACCCGAAGCTGAAATACGAGTGGTTGGGGCAGTTTGACGAAGACATGGTTCATCTCGCCAAGGAGGCAAACCTCTTTGACCAGCGGATGGGCAACCTGCGGCTGATTGACTCCACCCGTCAGGTGATTGTCTTCTACCGCAGCGGACTGCTGTTTGCCCTGAATTTCAGCCCCTGCAATTCCTACACCGATGTAGAAATTTCCCTGCCGGATATTGCGGATTATGAGGTTGCCATGTGCAGCGATGACGCAAAATACGGCGGCAACGATTTGGTTGCCCATATGAAATACCCCGCTCAAGTGGATAAAGAGGGCAACTCCACCATTAAGCTCTATCTGCCCGCCAGAACCGCCGTTGTGCTGAAAGAGCTGAAACGACCCAAAGAGGCGGAAAAGCAGAAATAAGGTAGAATACTATTGAACTGAAACGTCCACAATTTACGAGTTCTATCCTGGAGCTGGCAGCCCGAACGGGCTGACTGAAACGCCCGCAAGCGCCATGCAAGCGAACAACCGCCGTAGGCGGCACTTAGCGAGTCGCAGAGGGGTTTCTTGAACCACTCTGTTGACGGACAAGCCCCTCCGGTTTCGTTAACGCTCAACCACTTTAATCACGGTATGATTGCCACCGGCAATCATACTTTTGAAAGGTTCGCTGCGCTCTGCAACACCCTTCCAGGGGAGGCACAGGCGCTTCGCACCGAACTCAATTATGAATTTTTCTATTTAGGAACAGTATAAAAGATCCTCCTGCCGAGCAAAATGGCAGGAGGATTTTTTCAGCATTTTTTACTTCAGCAAGGCTTCCAAATCCGCTTCCGGGGTGGTGATGGGCGCAATTCCGAAATGCTCGACCAAGTAACTGAGCACGTTTGGAGAAAGAAAGGCCGGCAACGTGGGGCCGAGGCGGATATTCTTGATGCCCAGGTGCAGCAGCGTCAACAGAATGCAAACGGCTTTCTGCTCATACCAACTCAGCACCATAGAAAGCGGGAGGTCATTGACGCTGCAATCAAAGGCGTTTGCCAGCGCCAGAGCTATCTGAATGGCGCTGTAGGCATCATTGCATTGACCCACATCCATCAGCCGAGGCAGGCCGGCAACCGTGCCCAAATCCAGGTCATTAAAGCGATACTTGCCGCAGGCCAGGGTGAGCACCACTGTGTCGCTGGGGGTATTCCTGACGAACTCGGTATAATAGTTCCGGCCAGGGCGGGCACCGTCGCAGCCGCCCACCAGGAAGAAGTGGCGGATTTGACCGGCCTTCACGGCTTCCACCACCTGTCCCGCCACGCCCAGCACCGTATTGCGGGCAAAGCCAGTCATGACACTGTGACCGCCATTAACACCGGTAAACTCCCGGGCTTCCGGGTAGCCGCCCAGCGCCAGCGCCTTTTCGATGACAAGGGTAAAATCCTTGTCGTCCCCGATATGCTGCATTTCGGGGTAGGATACCACAGCGGTGGTGAACACCCGGTCGGCATAGCTGCTGCGAGGCGGCATCAGGCAGTTGGTGGTGAACAGGATGGGAGCGGGAATATCCGCAAATTCCCTGGTCTGATTTTGCCATGCAGTGCCGAAATTACCCTTGAGGTGGGAATACTTTTTCAGCTCCGGGTAGGCATGGGCCGGCAGCATTTCGCCGTGCGTATAGATGTTGATGCCCTTTCCTTCGGTCTGCTCCAGCAGCAGCTTTAGGTCGTGCAGGTCATGGCCGGTAATCACGATGAAGGGGCCTGGTTCCACCGTCAGAGGAACGGTTGTGGGAACGGGATGGCCATAGGTTTCCGTATTGGCTCTGTCCAGCAGTGCCATGCACGCCAGGTTCTTCTCCCCTACTTCCATTACAACAGGAAGCAGCTCCTCCATTCCCCAGTCCTCTCCAATGGCAAACAGCGCTTTGGCGAAAAAGCGATTCACTTCTTCATCCATATAACCCAGCACCATGGCATGGTGTGCATAGGCAGCCATGCCCCGCACACCGAAAAGAATCAGTGATTTGAGGCTGCGGATGTCCTCCTGCGCGTTCCAAAGCAGCTCCATATCATAGTCATCATTGCGGCCGCAGGGAGATGCACAATTGATGCAATCCGGGTGCAGGCGGTTCTTTTCCTGGTGAACCCGGTAAATCATATCCAGGATGGTGCGCTCGTTGAAATTGACATTGGTCACAGTGGTGAACAGACCTTCCACCATGATTTTCCAGGTCTGAGCGGTAGGCTGAGCATCCCCATCGGTGGCACGCGCCAGGCCAACAAGGGCACCGGTCAGCTCATCCTGAAGCTGTGCAACCGCGGCAGACTTGCCGCACACGCCCATTTTTCCGGTGCAGCCGCTGCACCCCGCAGTCTGCTCACACTGAAAGCAAAACATATTTTCCATAAAATCTCCTTATTATCTGTCCAGAATTCTGCCATCAACAGAAATGGTTACCACCTGCCAGGGAATAAACTTCCCGCTGTCTTGCAGTGCCGTCTTTGCGGCGCGTTCCAGTCCGCCGCAGCAGGGAACCTCCATGCGGACAACCGTAACGCTTTGTATATCGTTGTTTCTGATAATCTCTGTCAGCTTATCTGTGTAGTCCACGCTGTCCAGCTTCGGGCAGCCCACCAACGTAATGCGTCCCTTTATAAACTCCTCGTGGAAGGCAGCGTAGGCATAGGCAGTGCAGTCGGCGGCAATCAATAGCTTGGCACCCTGGAAGAAGGGCGCACTGGTGGGAACCAATTTGATTTGCACCGGCCACTGGGAAAGTCTGCTGACGGGCTTCAGAGCACTGACCGGCTCCTCAGCACGAGTAAAGCTGCGCATCTGCTTACCCGGGCATCCATGGGGCGCTGATGCTGCTTTCTTTTGCTTATTGGCCAAAACAGCTGCTTCGTCATAGGCCGCTGCTTCCCGCTCCACAAAGGAAATGGCACCAGCAGGACAGGCGGGCAGGCAGTCACCGAAGCCATCGCAATAATCATCCCGCATCAGCTGCGCCTTTCCGTCCACCATGGCGATAGCACCCTCGTGACAGGCCGCGGCGCAAGCGCCGCAGCCATTGCATTTTTCTTTGTCGATTTCAATAATCCGTCGTTTCATGGTTCATTTCCCCTTAAAATGTTATGAAAATTGCAGGAAGTGTTTCTCTCCCCTGCTGGAATTTTTGTTTCATGCTTGCATCTACACCCAGATTATAATATAATGCAGAGGATATGTCGGTTGAATTTTCAACAGAAGGAATTTACATGAATGATTTTTTATCAGTAATTCGCAACTCCCGTCTCTTTTCCGGGGTATCCGAAGAAGAATTGACCGCAATGCTCAGCTGTCTGGGGGCGCGGCAGATGGATTTTCCAAAGGATTCCTTTTTGCTGCGCGCCGGTGGCAGCGTGGATTCCATTGGGCTGATTCTCTCTGGAACCGTCATGATTCTCCAGGAGGACATCTGGGGCAATCGGAACATTTTATCAAAGCTGGGTCCGGGACAGACCTATGCGGTTTCCTTTGCCTGTGTCCCAGGCAGTGCCATCAACGTCAGTGTGTTTGCCCAAACGGAGGTCACCGTGCTCACCATGAACGTGGGGCGCATTCTCACCATGTGCCCCTCCAATTGCAGCCATCACAGCCTTGTTCTGCGAAATCTATTGGAGGATTTGGCCTGCAAAAACCTCCGCTTAAACGAAAAGCTGACCCATATGGGTCAGCGTACAACACGGGCAAAGCTCATGTCCTACCTCTCGGCAGAGGCACAGCACCACAACAGCCTGGAATTTGACATTCCCTTCACCCGGCAGCAATTGGCAGATTTTCTGGCCGTGGAACGCAGCGGCCTATCCCTGGAGCTTGGAAAAATGCGGGATGAGAGGCTGCTGGATTTCCACAAAAGCCACTTTACTTTGCACACGCAGGAGCGATAACCTGCGCTTCGTTAGTCCAGCACCAGCTCCACCGGACAATGGTCGGATCCCAGAATTTCTGAGCGGATGTTTGCCTCCCGAATTTGGGAAGCAGCACGGTTAGAGACCAAAAAATAGTCAATACGCCATCCGGCATTCTTCTCCCGGGCGTGGAACATATAGCTCCACCAGCTGTAAGCACCGGTTTCTTCGGGATGGAGATACCGGAAGCTGTCCGTAAATCCCAAATCCAGCGTTTTTTGAAAACTCTCTCGCTCCTGGTCGGAAAAACCTGCGTTTCCCCGATTGGCGGCGGGATTTTTCAAGTCAATCTCCTTGTGTGCAACATTCAAATCACCGCAGACAATCACCGGCTTATTGGCATCCAACGCCATCAGCCTTGCGCGGAAGGCTTCGTCCCAGTTCAGGCGATGGTCAATGCGGGCAAGCTCCCGCTGGGCGTTGGGCGTATAGCAGGTAACCAAATAAAAATTCGGATATTCCAATGTAATCATTCTTCCCTCGGTGTCCAGCTCCGGCACACCGACACCATAGGTAACAGAAACGGGCTCCTCTTTTGCAAAAACTGCCGTACCGGAATAGCCCTTTTTGTCGGCATAGTTCCAATACAGGCGGTAACCGGGCAGCTCCAGGGAAAGCTGGCCGTCAGAGAGCTTTGTCTCCTGTAGGCAGAAAACATCCGCGTCCGTTCCCATAAAATAATCCAAAAAGCCCTTGCCGATGCAGGCACGCAGGCCGTTGACGTTCCAAGAAACAAATTTCACCTATTTTTTCCTCCATTGAGCGCGATGCAGTTTCCATTTCTTTGTTTCAGCGCATACCACACCGCAAGTTATTCATTGACGCAATCCAAAAAAGCTGGTATAATACCAGAAATCCCACTCATTGGGGGATTTGATTGTTTCCAATTATACACGATTTTCTGTGGCCGGGCAAGACCGGTCTGCCCTATTTTGAGGAGAATTATGAAAAAGCATTCCGTTTCATCCCGTTTATTATGTTTGCTGTTGGTTTTCTTCTGCATGGCGCAAGTTGCCTTTGCCGAAGAAGTACCGACGGAAACCCGCTATGTGGCCGTAGATGGACCATCGGCCAACATTGACCTTGCCTTTGGCAGTGTGTGCATCCTCAATGGCTGCCGCACCGTGGATGGCTATGTCCCGCTGGCAGGCTCGGAACGGCGGCTGGACACCGCCCAGGCTGCCTTTGCCTTCGAGCGGAACACCGGAACGCTGGTGTATTCCATGAACCCAGATACCAGGCTTCCCGTTGGCGGCCTTGCCAAAATGGTCACCATGCTGCTGACACTGGAATACTGCAATATGGATGACATCGTCACGGTCACCAACAACAAGCGTTTCCCCTCCGGTCAGCAGCATGTGAACCTGAAAAATGACGAACAGCTGTCGGTTGAAGACTTGCTATACTGCGTTGTGTTGGCCAACGCCAGTGACGCCTGCATCGTTCTGTCGGAACGGGTGTCCGGCAACACGGAAGCCTTTGTAGAAAAGATGAACGCCCGCGTCCGGCAGATGGGCTGCACCAACACGAATTTCACCAACGTCTACGGCGGCGACAGCGGCCAGGCCTACACCACTGCCAGAGATATGGCCCGCATCACCATGGAGTGCATCAAAAACGAGAAATTCAAGGAGCTTTTCTCTGCGCAGAAATACACTGTCCCCGCAACCAACCGCTCTGATAAGCGTGATGTAGAATCCACCAACTATTTTGTTTACAGTCAAAATATCTCCAAGTTTTATGACCAACGGGTCAACGGCGGTTTCCAGAGCTATTCCCCGGGCACCGGCGCAAGCCTCGTGTGGACTGCCAACTCCCACAATATGGACATGGTTTTTGTCGTTCTGGGCTGCACCCGTCAGTACTACGAAAACGGCTGGCAGGTGAAGGTTTACGGTAACTTTGAAGAAGCCCAGACCCTCATGAATTATGTTTACAGCAACTTCAAGGCGACCCGGATTTTGTATAATGGGCAGGCGCTCAAGCAGTTTCATGTTTCCGGCGCAGACAACGACATGGTAGCGGAGCCCCACCTGGATTTGGACACCATCCTGCCCAACGATGCCCACATGGATAACCTCATCATGGAATACACCGACACCGGTTTGACCGCGCCCATTACAAAGGGCGATATGGTAGCCACAGTGCAGGTTTGGTATCGCAACACCTGCTTACACGAAGCGGAGCTATATTCCATGCAGGATATCCGCAAATCCACCGACACGGGGCTGTCCATTCTGGGCGGTGCTGACCGAAGCGACTCGGAATCTCGACTTTCTAAATTCGCCCTGATTTTCTGCCTGACGGCATTGGTAGCAGTAGGCGGTTATCTGGTGATCAATAATGTACTCCGAATGCGCCGCCGTGCCAGAGTCAGACGACGCAGAAGCCAGCAGAGGAGGCGCGATTACTGATGCTTGACTGGACATCGCTGGAAGAAAGCTGCCTATCGTGCCGGGGCTGCGGTCTGTGCGAAACCCGGCATCATGTGGTGTTTGGCGTTGGAAAACGGGATGCAGGCATCCTGTTTGTGGGAGAAGGCCCCGGTGAACAAGAGGATTTGCTGGGAGAGCCTTTTGTCGGCCCGGCAGGGAAACTACTGGATGATATGCTGAGTATTATCGATATTGACCGAACCAATTGCTATATTGCAAACATTGTTAAATGCCGCCCGCCCCATAACCGCGATCCTCAGGAAGCAGAGCAGGATGCCTGCATTGGATTCCTGCGCAATCAGGTAACCCTCATCAAGCCGAAGATCATTGTCTGCCTGGGCAGAATTGCCGCGATGCGCCTGATTGACGGAAAATACCGCATTACAAGGGAACATGGTACCTGGGTCAGACGTGGCAATATGTGGATGACCGCCCTTTACCACCCCTCTGCACTGCTCAGAGACCCAATGAAGCGTCCCGAAACCTTTGAGGATTTGCTTTCCCTGCGGGCAAAAGTCCAGGAGCTAGGCATCCAGCTCTAAAAAAGGGTTGACAATTACAGGATTTTCCGCTATAATTAACTAGCTTCCTGTGATGCTAGTGTAGCACAGTCGGTAGTGCATCTCACTCGTAATGAGAAGGTCGCCTGTTCGAGTCAGGTCACTAGCTCCAGAAAAACACCCGGTTTTCTAGTAAAACCGGGTGTTTTCATAACTTTTTGAACATTGTAAAATCAGCTGATTCTCCGCTTGGGTACCAAAATAGTACCCAAGCGGAAACTTTTTATTTTCAGCCGAGCGGACACAGAACGGATGTCCCGATTGTTTGCAATCTGCTGCGGAATCAACGGCAATGGCTTCTTCGTAGGTGGTGTAAGTCCAGCAAAGAGACTTGTTTTGGGGCGCATGGTTCCCCTCCCCTACCGGATATCATGCTGTCACACGGCAATAACGCCGCCCCTGGGCATAAACCAGAGGCGGCGTTATTGCTTGTATCTTGTATTATTTCTTTCCCGTTAAGTTGATTTCTATGGTTTCCGGGCAGGATTGTTTCTTACTTGACAGATCCTTCCGTCAAACCGCCGGCAATCTTTTTTTGAATCAGCATAAAGAACACCACCGCCGGAATCACAACGATTGCGGAAGCCGTCATCATTACGCCCCAATCCATTACCTCCTGTCCCTCCAGTGATTTCAGTGCCACAGAGACTGTCATAAGCTCACGGCTGTTAAGAATCAAGAGGGCATACAGGAATTCGTTCCAGGCATTGATGAACGTATATATGGCGACTGCAACAACGCCAGGCGCAACATTGGGCAGTACAACCTTGACGAATACTTGCAGTTTATTCGCACCATCAACGCGGGCAGCCTCCTCGATGCCAAGGGGTACCGTCTTAAAGAATCCAATCAGCAACCAGACTGCATAAGGCACCGAAAAACTCAGGTACATAATAATCAGACCGATACGAGAGTTGGTAAGTCCCAGCTTTCCCATTAAGATTGTGTATGGAATCGACAGCAGAATGGGGGGAAACATATAGGTAGAAATCAGCACCCGTGTGATTGCTTTGCCAAAGCGTGGGAAGAAGCGTAAAATACCATACGCACCCAATGCGGAAATGGTGATGGCCAGCACCATTGTGCAGCCTGCAACCACCAACGAGTTCAGAACATTGTGACCAAAGTTTAGCTGCCCAAGGACTGTGCGGTAATAATCCAATGTAAACTGTTGCGGCCAGAATGCCGTTGGATTGCCAATGAGTTCTCCCTTGCTTTTCAAAGAAGACAGAATAATCCAAATAAAGGGAAAGGCAGCAATAACAGCAAGAATAATCAGGTAAGTATAGTCAGCAAGTGAGCCTAGCCAACCTTTCTTAAAAAGTTTTTTCCTATTAAAAGAAATCTTTCTGTATTTCATGCTATCCGTTCTCCTTTTCCCAGTGGTCGAGAAGCTTAAAGTACAGAGCACAAAGCATGAGCAGGAAAATCAGCAGTATCACCGTCACAGCACTGGCACGCCCCAACTGTTTCACGCCCCAGCCAATATTATAGGCATAGATGGGCAAGGATGTCGTCATGTTTGCCGGTCCGCCTCCTGTGAGCAGGAAAATCATATCAAAGCTGTTAAAAATCCATATGGTACGCAGAATCACCAGCAGGCCAACCACATTTCTGATATGTGGGAAAGTAATAACCGTGAAGCACTTCCATGCCGATGCGCCATCGATTTGAGCTGCCTCGTATTGGTCCTGCGGTACAGTCTGAAGCGCTGACAGCACATTGACCATAATCAGAGGGGAGCCAAACCATATGTTAATGAACACAAGCGTCCCAAAAACAAGGGAGGAATCACTAAAGAACTGAGGAACGGATTCGGTAATGCCAATTTTTTGCAGCAGCAGCGGTACAAAACCGTATACGCCATTCAGAATCCACTTCCAGCTCAGTGCAATGACGATGGAAGGGAACGCCCAAGGAATAATCAAAACCGTCCGCAGAATCCCTTGGAAACGGCGAATCCGGTTTAACGCCAACGCTGCCGTAAAACCAACAAGCAGCTGTCCCAGCAAAGAAAAGAACGTCCAGCGAATCGACACCCAGAATGCGCTGTAAAACGACGGATCCTTCAGTACCTTGATATAGTTTTTTAGGCCGACAAAGCCATAGGTTGGTTTTAGCAGATGCTTGGAGGTAAAGCTGTAAAAAATGCTGGCGAGTACCGGATAAAGTAGTAAAACAGCCAGCACAAGCAAGGTCGGTAGAATAAACAGAAAGCCCGTGACGTCACGCTTTGGGCGTAGTTTTCCAGCTGTGCCGAACATAGGAACCCTCCCTCTTGGTATTGATAGGTATGGGGCTGCCGCAGTAAGAATCACGGTAGCGCAGACATCCCTCCTTTTTGACCCCATGACTGGGGTTTATGGGATGAGAAGCCTCTTTCGCGGCTCCGGGATAGCACCCCGGTGTTTTTCTTATTGCGACAGCCCCGAAAAACAGTGTGGTTAATTAGTACAGTGTTTCAAACATTTCGTTCAGCGTATCTTCCGCATTTTTAGCGGCTTGTTCTACGGGGGTATTGTTAATGATAATATCCTGGAACATATTCTCAATGACATATTGCGATGTCAGCAGACCGGACTCCGGTGCAGGGCCATTCTCCATGCCGATCGCTGTGCCGGTATTCACAGCGGCACTGATGACCTCCATGGCGTGCTGGAACTGCTGCACGATGGGATTGGACAGATAGCGCTCATCCTCTGCAATATCCTTCAGAGCAGGGAGCATACCGACGGGAACGCTCTCCAGGAAGGGAATGTAGTTCTCGGGCTGGTAGAGGAACTCGATGAAAGCCTTGCAAATCTCTGGATGCTTGCTGTTTTTCCAGACAACCATGGGGATATTGGAGGTTTCATAGCCCATCTGGGGTGCGCCCTTCTCAATGGTAGGCATCGGAGCGCAATCGATGTAGGGCAGCAGGTCGGGGCGGTTCTGCCGCACACCGTCAATGTGGAAACCATTATTGAAGTCAAGAGCCGTCTTGCCCTGGTAGAACAGCGTGGCCTGGTCAAGCACTGCATAGTTGATGGATTCAGCAGGAGAATTGTCGCGGTACATTTCCAGCCAGTAGTTGATGCCATCAATGACAGCGGGGCTGGTCAGGTTTGCTGTGCCGTCTTCTTTCAGCAAGGTTTCGCCTGCGCTGCGTACATAGAAGTTCAGGTATCTGGCACCCATGATGTCGCCAACGCCCATGGGAACAGAGCAGCCATACACAGCACCGTTTTCACCCTTGGTAATCGTGTCGGCAGCTTCCTTCAGCTCTGCCCAGGTAGTGGGAACTTCCAGATTATACTTTTCCAGCAGGTCCTTCCGATACCACAGCACCTGTGCATGGCTGTAAAGCGAAACTGCATAGCAAACGCCGTCCTTCGTCATTTCCTTCAGCGGCGCTTCAAAGAAACGGTCACGACCGATGCGATCAATCATATCGTCCAGCGGTACGATTGCATCGTATTCAATCATTTCAACAACATGATTCGGCAATGCGCTGCTCATGTCCGGCAGATTACCGGAGGAAAAACCGGTGGTCCACTTGGTGTAAAAATCGCCCCAGGAGAAGGTCTCCATGGTGATTTTAACGCCGGGATGGATTGCCATGAAATCATCCGCAATTTTTTGCAGTGTTTCCAGCCGAGGTCCCTGGGTGAAGGAATGCCAGAAAACAATTTCGCCTTGCAAATCATCTGCACTCGCAGCCGGGATCGTCATGCTGAAAAGAACCATTAGACATACCGCCAGCGCTATCATCTTTTTCATATGAATTTCCTCCCTCATATTCGTTGTTAAAATTCAATTCGTCGTTGGCTTCGGGGCGTAAGTGACTGTTAAATTGCCAGATCTACTGCGAAAGGTTCATTAGCCCTTTGCTTCTGACATCTTGTGAAGCATAATTCTCAGCAGGTCTCTTTCTTCCAGGTGCTGCCACACCTTGGTCTTAAACACTTCAAAAGCTTCGTCCGCCGTCAAATCAGTGGTGTCAATGGTTATCTTTTGGGTAATCAGGCACTTCTTGTACTGCTCATCAAAGCTTTCAAGCAGCTGAGGAATGTGTTCTTCCTTGATGCGTCCGGGAGAATGCGGGTGCTCGTGCATCCGCTGCTTGATGCACTCCGCAGAGGCCGTTACATGAACCAGAATGGTGCCAGGGAATTTTTCCAGCATATACATTTCCAGCATCCGGTTGCGTGAATCCATATCAAAGTCTACATAATCCTTATCAACTTTCCCGCTTGCTGCACCGGGGTTTTCAAACTTGTAGCCATAGTACAGAGGTCCGTAAATGTATTCCTCAATCAGGAAGCCGTCCAGAATCACATCGTTGTAAACAGTGCCATGCAAAAATGCGTTGGTATGATAGCCGCCGCCCCAGGTGGTCAGCCGTGCCTGTGCACCGGCGCTGAGGGACATCAGCTTCGCCTCATCGTCTCTTTCCCAGCGATCATACGGAACAAGGGAGCCGGGGCTGGGGAAAGTGAAATGGTCATGCACAATGGGCTTCACCCCAAGTTCTTCTTGCCACTGAAGAATTTTCTCAAGCAAGGTGGTCTTTCCGGCGTACTCACAGCCGATTACATAAAGCCTCATAGTCTTCTATTCCTTTCTATTACAAATTCACGTTGTCCGCCCGCAAAGTGTCAATCAGTTCGCAGGCATCCAGCTGCCGCGGCTGCTTTTTCTGCGAAACTGCCATAGCAGCCGCAGTACCTGCCGCCTGACCCATGGACATACAGTTGACCATCGTTCTTGCGGTGGCAAAAGCGGGGCGGTCTGCGCTAAGGCATCGACCTGCAACCAAAATGCCATCCAGCCCCTTGGGAAGCAGGCAGCGGTAAGGAATATGATATGCGCCGGAGTAGAACTTCTCATAGATAGGCTTTTCATCCGGCATGGCGCGATGGATGTCAATAGCCTGAAGGGCACCCCAGGCAACACCATCGCTAAAGCGCGCTGCGCTCTTTACATCTTTCTCGGTCAGCACATAATCGCCAAGCACTCTCCGGCTCTCGCGCACGCCAATCTGGCAGCCTGTTTGGGTGATGTAGGCATTTTCAAAGCCCGGCACATACTTGTTCAGTGCCTGCACCAGGCAGTGGGCGTGTCTTCTGCCAATCCACAGCCAATCAGATGCAACCTGCGTGTCGATGGGGCTGCCGAACAGGGTGGTCGTGTTGATGTACGCCTCTCCCTTACGGGGCAGGGGTTCCGCAAAGACCCGGTCGTAGTGGATGATTTCATTGTTCGCCATAGCAGGCTGCAACAAAGCGGTAATCTCCGGGCCATCCTTGTCGGGGTCTGTCAGTTTCTTGGTGACACCACCGATTCTAATCATCATGGAGCTGCCCATCACACGCCCGTCTTCCTCACGACCGAACGCATACTCGGCACCTGCCAATGCTGCTACCTCGCCATTGCCGGTGCAATCAATCACCACATTGGCTTCAATGCGCTGCCGACCATGACCTGTTTCCACTTCGATGCCCGTAACACGGTTATCCGTTTTCAGAACCCCGACAACCAGTGCATTGAAGCAAATCTGCGCACCCGCTTCAAGAACCATTGTTTCGGTCACATACTTCAGCGTTTCCATATCTACATAGCTGTAGGTTGAGAAGGGATATTCCCTGCCGCGGTTGTCGATAGCAGCCCCCAGCTTGACCATATTTTCCAGAAGTTCAAGGGGGATGCCCGTAACAACGTGCCCGTTATAGTCGCTGTATCCGCACAAAGCAGGTACCATTGCCAGCGTGGCAGTGCCGCCCAAGAAGCCGTTGCGCTCCAGCAAAAGGGTGCGTGCGCCGTGACGTGCACTTGCGATTGCACTGGCAATACCAGCAGGACCACCACCGACAACCACCACATCATATTTGTTTTCCATGCTTTACGCCTCCCGTTATGCGTATTGTTTTATTAGAAATGATGCGCCAATTTTCCGAAATTTACAGGTCGAGCTGAGCCAGCACCTGGCGCACCTCTGCCTTTTCCTCCTCGGTCAGAGGGACGCAGGGGATGCGGGGATAACCGCCGCAGCTGCCCACCAGGTCAGTGATGTACTTCAGCAGAGAAATGACCTTGTACTCGCCGCCCATTGCGGAATACTTGCAGGCAAGGTCCATATAGGGAACCATGGTGTCACGAATTACCTTGGCCTTGGCATAGTCGCCGGTGCTGCGGGCTTCCCAAATGGCAACGGCCTTCTCCGGCGCAAAGTTGGACATACTGGAAATGAATCCGGCGGTGCCAGCCATTGCTGCATAGGGCTCCAGGAATTCGCCATGGCCATTCACAACGCTGACCTTATCGCCGATTTCCTGCACAACACGAGTCATCTTAAAGAATGCGGGCGTGCATTCCTTCATGCCCACAACATTGGGGAAATCATCCTTCAAGCGCTTCAGCACAGGAATCGGGCAGTCAATCTGCATAACCTCGAAGTTGTTGTACAGCAGGATGCCCAGGTTCGTATTCGTTGCCAGCGTCTTATAGAACTGGTAGATGCACTCCTGATCCTTTGCGGGATAGTAATAGGGAGACAGTGCCATCGCACCGGCTGCACCCTTGGATTCGGCATACTGCGCCAGCGCCACAGACTCCCACACATTGGTGCTGTTGCAGCCGGCGATGATGGGAATCTTGTCCCCAATCACGTCAAATGCACAGTCCAGAACCTGCTTGCGCTCATCCAGGCTCATTGCACCGCATTCACCGGTACTTCCACCCACGACGATGGTGGAATTGGACTTGTTCAGACCGTGTGCCAGCAGGTAATTCAGATTCTTGGCGTAGCCATCGTAGTCAAATGCACCATCCTCTTTGAAAGGAGTAATGCTGATGATGCAAATGCCTTTAAGCGCTTCACGCAGTTCTTCCGGTTTCATGGGATTCATGTTTCTTCCTCCTAATTCCTCAAAGGAATATTCTATTATGCCGCAGCCTCATGTCATTTTTCACAACATCCGCCCCGGTTGTCCTCATAGTATCATACACTTTTCCCAATGTCAATACAGAAA
>ERZ1034952.880-NODE-880-length-26638-cov-16.386563_pt1 | contig 26638 bp, 15 predicted proteins | sample MGYA00520625_ERZ1034952 | MGnify/ENA primary metagenome ERZ1034952 (study PRJEB33766, sample SAMN09781773) | gut metagenome | biome: gut microbiome | host: Homo sapiens | place: Madagascar | study: EMG produced TPA metagenomics assembly of the PRJNA485056 data... | reverse complement strand
TTACGAAGAAAAATGCATATACGCAAAGGTTTCATCGAAAAATTTCAATGTTAACAAATCTAACTCATAGTTTTCTCCCCTAAAACTCACCGTTTCTCGGGTCAGAAGTCATTAAAAAAATAACACGGACAAATTGAATTTGTCCGGACAAATTATCCAGCAGCTCATAACATACTGGTTATTACACTGTTACAAGCACTAGGACAAACGAGCCGGACAAATTCAATTTGTCCGTGTTTTATTTTTCAACCGAAAACCGGATATAGGTTCTATCATCGAAGCTCTTATTGCCCTCAACGATGCCCTTGGTGGCGATAAAGGAATGGATGTTCTGAGGGTCGTTGGCAATCTGCTCTGCCAATGCCGCCTCGCTCGCTGCCAAAGTAGGCTTCAGGAAAGGATAGCCATCGCTAGCCAATACTACTTCATTAGGCGATGAAACAGGCTTCGTTTGCTCTTGAAAGTATGTTTCAATGCTACTTGAAACAGGCTTCATTTTTAACGCTACAACCTTCACTCCCTCCCGATAGATAGGAAATCCATCGATAACCGTATAGGTCTGGTTCTGCCCGGAAAGCATCGCCTCGATCAATAATGGCTCTATCTGCTTTCTAGCCTCAGCAGGCGAAAGACCCTGCTCTATCAGTTCTACCCTCTTTCTGGCAATCTCCTGCTCATAAGGCTTGCCGTTCTCATAAAGCTTTCCATCGATGATGGCCTGGCAATCGCCCACCATCCATACTTCATTCCTTGTCCGGCTATAAAGGATAGCCGAGGCAGTAAGCCTCTCTTCCGGATGCTCCTTCAACCGCTCTTCCACCCCTAGCTTTTCATACACCTTATTATATATATAGGCTGTCACGCCCTGGCAGAAATCATCCACCGAGGCATCCGCTTTCAACTCCTCACGAATATACTCCGAGATAAGCATCATGGCATATCTTCCGTTCTTCATATCAGGATTGAGATGCTTCGGAGTCTTGCTCGTACTGCCATCAATCACTGCGATGAAATCATCGGTAACTACCATTCCATCCTCACAAGCCTCAGGGCTCTTCTTTCCTATGATACTGCTTTCTATAATATCCATCTTTGCAATGCTTTAAATAAAACATTGCAAAGATAGTTTTTTTTCCAGAAAGAACCAAGATTTTTTTATGTTATTTCCAGATGTATGTATGACTCTACTTTAAAAAGTGGAATCCCAGGCACGCTCTGAGAATGTGCCTCCAAAACCTTCTTGCCATAAAGTCCCCTTCAGAAATAGCTTCTCAAAAACAGCAATTAAAATTTCTTTCTCCTTTCACAACCACCATAGTGCATTTATAATCAACCACTTAAGTGTGAAAGGAGAATTCTCTGAAACAACAATAATAATCAGCAGAAAAGACTATTAATATAAGGAGAAGGCAACTTAGTCTAAAGGAGAAAGCAACTATCACAAAAGGAATAGAAAAGGCTTCTTTGTATCGGATGACCCAGGTCATCCATATAGATGACGGGAGTGAGCCATATAGATGACCCAAGTCATCCATATAGACGAGCTTAGTCATCCAGCCGATAAATCGTCTCTTTTCGCCTGCCAATATCTATCCCTCATCCTTCTAGTTACTATGCTTCATCCCAACATTCATAACAAAGACACCCACTAGATCCTTGCCACACCTATACCATACTCATTAAAAACAAGACACATCGCCATATTTAAGCTTAGCCATCAATTACCATCTCAAAATAATGAGATTTTTCATTTCACACTTAACACTCTCATTTTCAATACAATACACATTCCGTGAAAGGAGAATTATTATCCACCTTAAATATTTTCTGCAAATTTCGAACCGTCTCTCCAGCCAATCCACTGGCATAGGTAGGGGAATTGGCATACTCCCTATCAATATCAGTCGCCATGGAAACATGGCAGAAAAACGATAATAGAGGCTGGCACTTTATGTTGTTGTTTCCAATGGCAAGGCTGTTGAGACTACCAGCCATCAACAAGCCTGCCACGATTGCGATTGATTTTCTGTTCATAACAAGACATTATCACATTAAATCATTTCGCATCCAGATTATAAACTATTCAAACAGAGGCGAAAGTTCAACGAATATTCCCCATCAAAAAGGCGGTATTCAGTGTGAGGCGGTTCACCCCAACTATTATCTCCACCGACGCCTCGTTGTGCACCATCCAGAATCACATACGTTTCCATACGTGGATGCATATCTTTCTGATGCATCATCTTCTTTTCCAGTCCCATATCAAGATCCTCATCTGCAAAATGCAAGGCTGAGAAATCCATTGACTTCTCTGCCTGAAAGCGAAGGGCAACACCCTTCTTAGGCGAGGTGATTTCAGCCCAACGCACATCACTATGGTTACCAGTCTGCTGAGGGAATATGTATGGATAGTACATATCCGTCACTGTGGTATCATAGAGACCGATAAACTGGCTAGTCTTGCGGTCGGAATAGTTTTCCCAAGGTCCACGACCATAATAGCGTACATTCTCAAATCCCTTAGGGAGCGTCATTCGCATACCAAAGCGAGGCAACTCCGGGAGTTTTTTGTCCTTGGTATTCATGCTAGCCTTCACATCGATGCTTCCATCCTTACGGAAGAAATAAGAAAGATGGTAAGGTTGCTTGAGATCGCTCAACACCATGTCAAAGGTAATGAGCACTCCTTCCTCGGTAGGTTCGCCCACCTGACATTTCGATACATAGCGATTGGTCTGTGCGGAACGCCATACATTACTCTTCTGTGGCATCTTGTTGCCATAATCGTTGTCATTAGGCGCACGCCAGAAGTAAGGTTCCAAGGTAGTACGATTGTGCAAGACTGAAACACCATCCAAGGCATAATTGGTAAGCGCACCACTCTGCTTGTTGATTTCCGCCTTGACATTGCCTACCGTCAGCACGATATTGTTCTTCTGCGTCTCCACCTTGACATCGCCTTGTGTCTGCAAGTTAGCATTCTCTTCCAACTTACCCTCATGCAAGAATTGCTCCTTTGCCACATCATAATGAGCTGGCAAGAGATTGCTCGCCGTGCGAGTATAGGCATACACTTGAAGCGTGTATTCATCAGATTCTTTCAGCGATGGCATCTTGATGCGCACCTTGCTCGCCTGCTGTGGCAAAGTTTTCAAGCGGAAGTCGCCTGCAGCCACCTCCTTGCCTTCCTTGCAGAGCGTCCAATGGAAGTCATAGTCGGCAAGCGTGGAGAACTGATACTCATTTCTAACAGTCAACTCGCCCTTCTTCCAGTCAAAGTTAGGGAAGATAATATCTTGATATACTTTCTTCACCTCTAAGGCTTGCGGCTTGTAACTCATATCGGAAGCAAGGACACCATCACATCCACTGTTCATCTCCACAGGCCATACATAACTTCCCATCTCACCATTATACATCCAATAAGTACGATGGTCGGTATTCTCGTTGATGGTACGGCGGATGCCCTGGTCTTGGAAGTCCCAGATAAATCCACCTTGCAAATTAGGCGACTTCTTGATTAAATCCCAGTAATCCTGAAGGTTTCCATTGCTATTACCTTGCGCATGAGCATACTCACACATGATGAAAGGACGCTGTTTGCCACTCTTGGCATAGGCTAACACCCTGCCCCAGTTGGGATACATGTGGCACACGATGTCGGTATTTTCCTCTTCCCAAGCTTGCTCAAACTGAACGAAACGAGTCTTGTCGTTCGCTTTCAACCAGCGATATTGCTCATGGAACACCTGTCCATTGCCACACTCATTGCCCATCGACCATCCAATGATGCTTGGGTGATTACGGTCACGATAGAACATACGATGGATGCGGTCACGGTGTGCAGGAGCCCATTCCTTGCGATAAGCAGGATGTGGTACGGTATCGGTGAAATAGACACAACTGCCCATTCCGTGGGTCTCGATATTTGCCTCATCCACGACATAGATACCATACTTATCACAGAGGTCGAGCCATTCTGGACAATTAGGATAATGGCTGCTACGCACGGCATTGATGTTCAACTCACGCAGGCGGCGCAGATTATCCATCATAATTTCGTGGCTCTGCACGTGTCCTAGGGAGTCATTGTGCTCATGGCGATTGACACCCTTGATATATACCATCTTGCCATTGACAAGCAGTCGGGCGTTCTCGATCTTCACCTCACGGAAACCTACTTGCTGGCGCACGGTGTCACCACCCAGTATCATCGACATCTGATAGAGATAAGGCTTTTCTCCACTCCATAGGTTCACCTTATTCAGTTTCTTGCTCACATGGACGGTCGTCTCCTTGCCATCAACCTGGAAAGGCTTGGTCTCATTGAGCAACAACTTGCCACTGGCATCACGAAGCTGCACCAACACTTTGTCGGCGATAGACTTCCCCGAGAAGTTGCGCACAGTGACATCCGCCTCCAACTGTCCGTTATGATAGTTATCCACAGGAATCGCAGTGATGTTGTAATCCCATACCGACACTGGATTATAAGCCTGCAGATACACGTCACGCTCTATTCCTGTGATACGCCAGAAGTCCTGATCCTCCATATAGCTGCCATCGTGCCAACGATACACCTGTACCGCCATTTGATTGGCACGACCATCTAGATGGACTAACTTCGTCACATCAAACTCGGCAGGAGTCTTGGAGCATTTGGTCATACCCACCTCCGTGCCATTCACCCATACTCTCGCATAGCCCGTAATGGAACCGAAATGGAGCATCACTTCCCTACCCTTCCATTGTGAAGGCACTGTGAATGAAGTGCGATAAGTGCCTACAGGATTCGGGATGTCGATGTAAGGAGGATTAGGCGACCAAGGATAGGTTATATTGGCATACAAGGGTGCGCCAAAGCCCATCAACTCCCAGTTGGACGGCACTGGAATCTGTGCCCACTTGGAGTCATCGAAACCTGGACGATAGAAGTCCGCAGGTGCATCCTTGATGTCATCGCCATAATGGAAACGCCACTTGCCATTGAGCAACTTCGTATGTGAGGTCTTGAACCAAGCATGTGGTTGTTCCTTGCCTCGCTCAAACACGGTCGGGTTCTCCCATTCATGCTCGTAAGCACTCGCTGCGAACGTCGAGCCAAAGAGAGCCACCGACAACAATAATAAATTCTTGATATTCATAATTCTATTCGTATTTTACTTTTTTCGGAATCTCAATACAGATAGGTTGCACGGCACCCTTATATTCACCATCGGCATCAGCAACCGCTACCAGCCAGCAGGTGAATGACCTACGGGCATTGTCCCATCCTGCCTCGTAGGGATAGAACTTGAAGGTCGTATCATTGACTTTCTTGACAGGACCATTGATTACCTCGATATGAGGTTTCTTCTTGCCATGCTCTTGGGTGGTTGCACGATGAGAGCTATCGGTATAGACCGCCTTTAGCTGGAAGGTGATGCCCTCCAGGTTTCTTAAATCAAGCTTCATGCCTCCCTGCAACCTATCGTTGTATGGAATGAGCTTACCTTGATACTCAAAGCCTACATACTGCACTTTCTTGCCAGCCGTCTCCTTATATCGAGCTTCGGTGAGTTCCGCCATTTCCTTGTCGAAATACCAGAAGGCATCGTGCTTATCACCCTTATACAGGTCATAAGGTGCAGGCTGCGGACGATTGGCTGCTGCAATCTCAGGAGCTTTGCCTTTGTCTGCTCCATCTGTACCCATCATATCAGAATGGAATCTCTCGGCAAGCCAACCATCCTTAGGATTGAGCTTGCGGAGCGTTCCATCGGCATTCAAACGTTGTTCTAATGCCTTCTGAATGAACTTGGCAAGATACATGGCAGTATGGTCGCCACAATCAAAATGACCTCTGCCTGTATCACAAAGGAAGGAGATGCAACTCTCTGGGTACATCATACGGAAGGCAAGGGCTGGATTCACACGAGCCTCCCACCATTCATACTCGCCTTCCACCATCAAGCCCGGTATGCCATCGATGTTGCGATGACGTCCCCACTCCACATTGTCTCTACCATAACCGCAGAGATTGGTGCGAGGCGCATCACCATGGAAGGAGATGATGCAGAGCGTGCGGTTCGGATTCCAAGCCGCAAAGTTCCAAGGGAAAGTAGCTTGCGCGGAATGTCCCAAAGGGATGATAGGAGCCTTGGCTATCTCGGCATGGCCGCTTTGGTCAGCGAGATTGTCCATCATCTCCTCAAAGGTATTCTGTGCGCCAGAGGTAGGATCCCAGTTGTTGGTGAAGGCAGGAGCCACCCATACCATTGCCACGCCCAGTTTCTTCATCTGAGCCTGAAACTTCGGATTCTTATAGATAGCCTCCTCCGTCATATTCTGTTGAGAAAGCATCACCGCTTTCACTTGCTTGCAACCCTCTGGCACCCAAAGGTAAGCCACAGGAGCCTTGCCTGTCTCTGAAGAGATATAGCCTCTCAAATCCACTGACCACTGGTACATTCCACTACCTCCCACACCAATGGCATGGGCTGTACTTACGAAGATGCCTTGCAACAGCAAGGCCATCAACATAACTCTGATACGTATTTTTCTTAATAACATCATATTGTCATTTTAACAAACTGAATCGCAACGCTGCACCGCCTGACGGCTGCAAATGAAGCTTTAATATCTTGCCAGCCTTGATAGTCTGAACTACAGTAGATACCTTGGTGCGAGTATTCAACGCAGGGTTGTCATTGTAAATCTCCACACGATATTTCTTGCCTTTCTGCAAGAAGTCGGCAGTATTGAGGGTGATGTCACGGGCCTGCAAACCAGTCATCGCTCCCACAAACCAATCATTGCCCGAGCGACGCGCCTGCACGATATACTCTCCTATCTCTCCTTGCAAAGCCTTGCTCTCATCCCATACTGTAGGACAATTTTTCCAGAAGTCCAACTCCTTTTCTCCCTTATATACATTCGGGAGGTCATACCAATAGAGGAAGGTGATAGGACTGTAATATACCACTGGCATCGCCAACTGATGAGCCTTGGTATTCTTCTCCCTGCCATTGAAATAACAAGGGGTATAATCAGCAGGACCACAGAGGAAACGGGTAAATGGCAAAATCGTATTGTGCTCTGCATCTGGCATTTCCTCATTGCCTCCGATACCCTCTTGCGTCATTAGGTTAGGATAAGTGCGGCTCCATCCCGTAGGGCGATACTCATCGTGGATATCCACCAAGATGTGATGGTCGGCACACTTCTTTACGGCATTGTGAAGCCAAGTAGTCCACTCCTGCGAACCTATCTGCACAAAGCCAAACTTGATTCCACTGATGCCCCATTTCTCATAGAGTGGCAATAGCTGGTCAAGCTCCTGATACAAGGCTCTCTGGTTGACATAAACCCACACACCGATGCCCTTACTCTTGGCATACTGACAGAGCTTTGGCATATCAATGTCGCGAGTTTCCAATACTTTCAAGGCAGAAGAAGACATCTTCATCTCCGGACCATACCAGCCTGCATCAAGCTCAATATATTGAAGACCTCTATCCACACAGAAGTCAACACCCTCCATGCAAGTCTTCATATCCAAGCGACATACACGGAAAGCCTTGCCTGGCTTAATCCAAGAGGTATCCTGTATCTGGCAAGGGGCATTGAGATTGAGCACCATCTGCTTGTTATTGATCAGGTCGATAGCCTTCTCACCCACCATGATGAATCGCCAAGGCATATCGTATGCCGTGATGATGTCGGCAGAATCGAACATCGCCATCTGCAACTCATTGTCAGCTTTCAGCTTGAGCTTGCCTCTCACAAAGTCACTCAATGCCGCCTCACCGATGGCTGCATAAAGACCATTATCCAAACGAAGTGTCAAAGGACGCTCTGCCTCTTCCTTCCAAGCTGCCTCGCTCTTCAAAAGCTTTACCTTGTTGGCATGAGATTGCGCCCAAGCATAATGGTAAGCCTCGGCACCAGGCGCAAAGCGGAAGGAAGTCAAGTCATCGGTGATGTGCATGAACAAACCATTGGTTGCCTCAGGGAAATGATAGCGGATGGCTACTCCCTCATCGTAAGCTCTCACAATGATGTCTAGGAGATATTGCTGGCGCTTGTCGTAAGCTGTGCCACCCCCATCTTGATGCTTGCCACCTTTCAAAAGATGAATGGTCATCTCATTATAACGATCTCGTATCTGGGCATACTCGCCATAGACTGGCTTCCAAGTATTGTCCTCAGAACGACGATCCACACTTGCTACTTCCATACCATTGGTCCAAACGTTGCTGTTATCCACTGGTATTCCCATCGCCGACTCCACCAAGTGGTTGTCGATATTCACACCTAATTCACCCTCTTCTATTACCTGCTTAGCTGCATAGTCGAGGCGGTAGGTTAATCTTCCGTCTTTCTGTTCGAAGACGAAGTTGTATTTGCCGTCAGGCGACTGCAAGGCTTCTGCTGCATATCCAACTATAGCAACCGCCCAAAACAAGATAGCAATAAAAAACTTTCTCATAACTGGATTTCTACTTGATTTGTACTTTTCCATTCTCCGAGCATACGATGCGCTGCTCGGTTCCATCTTTCAGCTTCACGATGATGCCCACGGCACTTGGCTCGCTCGGCGTAAAGAAATCGACCGATGCTATATCGCCTGGCTCCGTATCAGAACTTGGTTCATATACGCAGACGAAAGGATGGTTCCATGCCTCTCCCTTCTGGCGAGCCACAAAGGTAAGCACAGGCTGCTCATCTACCTTATAAGGTTGATTCGGCATACGCTCATATTCGAGGTTGACTGGCGAGAGAGCTTGGAAGATGGTGCGGTTCTCATCTTTCTTCATCCACATGGTCATGGTGATTTCACGCTGACCATCCATTGCCTCCACTACCTTATCATCCAGTATCTTGGTAACAAACTGCGTCTTTACACTGTTCTGCATCTCTGCGCTCTTCTTGTCATAGATATAAGAATAGGCATAGAGATGACCACCAGCGAAGGCAAGTTCCTCCGTTGGTTTCATATCGAGCGGCTGACCAGATGTGGCATCCATCACCTTCATCTCCTGTCCGAGATTGTGATAGAAGTAATCGTGGGTCTTGTCGCCACCTTCCTTCTTCTTGCTACGGAACACATCTATGTAATATCCTCCCTTAGCAGATGTCTTCACGATGGCGGTGGTACGCTGCTGAAGTGCCTGGGTCTCTGGCTCAATGAAACTTACGGTAGCGTAAGTTATCTTATCCTTAAGTTCAGAATCCTTCTGAATAGAAAGTTTCTTTTCGGATAGCTTCTTGCTGGCAGGTTGCTCCTTGCTTACCTCTGGATAAGAGGCGACAACCTTGAAGGCATGCTGGGACATCATTACAGGATAGCTTGATACACCATCCACCACTACCGTGTTGTGGGCTGGCATCTGGGAATAATATTCCAGATAGTCCAAGCCGCTATAGAGGGTTCTGCCGATACCAGCATCAGGTCCCAATACATATCCCTTGCCATAGAGTTCGAGCGAGATACCGTTGGCATGCTGGTGGTTGCCAAGGCTGGCATTGACGGAAGCCATCAAGTCGTGCTGCTTGTCCATGCCACTTCGCATCGCTATCCACGATACATTAGGGGCATAAAACAGGGTGCTCGTATATGCCTCTATCTCAGAGATAGGAGCTTTGGGAGCCACTGCATTCTTCAGAAGATTCATCTCAGAGATAAGATTCTTATTCTTATGGCGAGTGGCATACTTCAATACTTGGTCGATGCCACCTGTATTGAGATAACCAGGATGGGTATCGCCAAAACCTGCAATCATACGGTTAGGGAAGAGATATTCGGCAGAGGTCTTCACAGCTTCCGTCAAGATAGGACGCTGCTTGAAGAGGTCGATGCCAGCCTTCTCATCCAGCATGTTGGCGAAATCGCAGATACTTCCCAATACCGTGGTGCTATAGCCTGGCGATTCATACCAAGTCTTGCTCTTCGCATCAAAGCCGAAGTCGATGAGCTTGTTCATGCTCCACTGGCGAATACTATTTTGATTTACGATATAATCCAAGTAGTATTGCTTGCCCTTGCCATCTGCGTATGCTTGGTTATCTTGCAATACCAAGGCTATCTTCACGATGAAGTCAGCCTGAAACAAATTCCAGTTGTTATGAGGCACACCATTGGCGATGATGTTCTCCGCCCATTTCTTGAAACCAGCCTCGATGACGGCTTGGTCATCCTTCACGAGAGGTTTGATGAGGGGATACATCTGGGTGAGTTCGTTAATGACATCCTCGTGGATAACCTCAAAGGTAGTCATGCCCACCAAGGTTTGCTGATGACCATGGTTGAGGTCGATAGGCACATTGCGATAGGCGATGCCCTTCATATAGACTTCGAACACCTTTGCAGCCATCTGTCCATAGCGCATATCGCCAGTGGCGGCATAGATGCGAGCGGCATCACGGGCCAAACTGATAATCTGACGGTTCACGCCAGCTATGTTGCAACCCGTCTTGGCGGGAGAGGTCTTCTCCATTTTTCCTGTCACCTTATTGACATAGGTCACATTGCCCTGCTCATCATCATCGTAAGGCACCAAGTCTTCCAACTTAGGTCGATTATAATTAGAAGCCACACTTCGGGTACCATTGTATTTCACGGTAGGCTCTGCGGCACGCTCACCACCGGGATGGGCAAACGCCTCACCATTAACAAACACATCTGATGCATTTGTCTTCCAAAACATCTGCAAGCGAGAGTAAAGCCAGTCGGGTTGTTTATCCACCTGGCTCATCACGTTCTCAATCTTAACCTTCAACTTGGTAATCTCCGGATCCTCCACCTTCTTCTTAGCCATACCGAAAGAAGAAGAGAGGAGCATCAAGGCTGCCACATATAGTACTTTCTGTTTCATACGAGTTGTTCTTATCTTTTATGTGATTTTTAATAAGAATACGATTGGGAGGCGATTTATACGTATGACAGCAGATAATAAAACGATATAAGCCCAGATGCCTAAACTGAACTTATATCGTTTACGTCTGACTAAAACATTCTACTTCTAAACCAGAACGCAAATCCAAACACGAAGCTCTGCTCGTTTTCCCTCATCTTCATACGCATAGTCTTTTGTTTTTTGAGTACAAATATAATGAAAAAACACAAGATACACAAGGTTGTGTTATACAAGGTTGTGTATTTTGTGTTTATTTATGATTTGCAACTATTTAAGAGCGTTATTTTATACCCTAAATCGTATGTAAGTACGGTCATCGAAGCTTTTGTTCCCTTCCACCAAGCCCTTAGTGGCAATGAAGTCGTGGACTTTCTCTGTATTTAATATTGAAACTCTATCACTTACATGCGATAATACAATCCATTCAGCTCTTCCAAGCTGGCAACCTCCCTCGTTTGCCCATTCTCCATATACATCAACCTATCAGATATTCGGTCGATGGCTGCAAAATTATGGTCGGAAACGATGATTCCCTTCGTATTCTTGGCCTCTTTCAGCAAGTCGATTACATGCTCCACAGCCACAGGCGACAAACCCGCAAAAGGCTCATCCAATATCACGAAAGGAACTGGCGACTGAAGGAATATAAAAAATTGGAAATACTTCAAGAGTCCACCCGATAGCTCTCCTACCTTGCAGTCGTAGATGTCTTGTATCAAGACATCCTGTATATCATCCTTATGATAACCTTCCATTCGCAAGATGGTAGAGACTCTCAATCCTCTCGGAATATACTCAAACTGCGGTTGCATCCTCAGCATTCCACTACGAAAAGCCTTATCCGTATAAACCTTACCACCTATCCGCACAAAGGAATGGGCACCACGACGGGTGCCAAAGATGATTTCCAGCATCGTTGACTTGCCACAGCCATTGCGCCCCAGCAAGCCCACGACCTCACCTTGCTTACAATTGATGTAAGCACCTTTCAATATCTCATGGCCGTCTATCTCATAATAAATACTATCAGCCTCTAATACCAAAACCATAGCCATTTCAATAAAAAGTGAATACTCAAACTAAGTGTGGCGGAAATGCCAAACGACGCTGCATAAAGCTTAAGGATGGTCCACGAAGCATTATAATAGAAGAAGAAGAACACCGACTTCTTGAACACCAACTTGCCTATAGCATCCAGCAGCAAGCCCCATATCGTATAGAAATACAAGAAGACCTTGACGGCTTCCTCTATTCCCTTTTCCCTAAAGACGATACAACCTGTCACCAAACCAAAAGGTATGGTAACCCACAGCGTGCTCTTGTAGAACGCCCATAGGTAACGGAGTCGTAAGAAAAGTCTGTCTAAGTTCATATTTTCACCTTATATTATATATACTACATAGCCTCCTGCATCATCGCCCTCATCTGCTTGCGAGAGGTGAAGAGCTGAGACTCCACGGTGCGCTTAGACACCTGGAGTTCTTCTGCAATGTCGCCAGCCGTCATGTCGTCGAACAGACTCATGCGATAAACCTTGGCACAGGTTGGCGAAAGCTTGTCCACATTCTGGTTCACGATACGGAGAGTATCGTGATACTCTGCCACACGCTCCACATGAGAGTGCTGGAGCTCCATCTCGTACTTGGCATTCTCCTCCATCTTATGACGGAAGATGCGACGGCGGAGATGATCCTTGATCTTGTTGGCTGCGATGGTGAAGGCAAACGACTTGATGGTTTCCTCATTGATCATGCCCTCATAGCTCATCATCTTGATGAAGACATCCTGTACGAGATCCTCACTCTCCTCGCGGTTGCCCAAACGAGACGTGGCAAAGTTTACGAGTTCTGCCTGATAAACTGTATAGAAGTTGGCAATTATTTGCCCCTGATTATTAGCTGTCTGTTTCATATCGTTGACTGTTTATTTCTGATTTCTGCTGCAAAGGTATGAAAAAGCCTTTTAAACAGATGTTTCATTTGTACCAACGATATATGTGAAACGTACCAACTATTTGTACCAACCTGTACGGATATTGATTATCAACTACTTAACCATTTCTGATTTTTTAAGAATATTGCGAAGGAAGCACGCCAAATATCTCCTTGAAGTGCTTGGAGAAGTTCTGCGGAGAGGCAAAACCCGTCCTGTAACAAGCCTCCGAGACATTACAATTGCCCTCTTTCAGAAGCTTGGCGGCTGTCTTCAATCGTACCGTTCGGATGAAATCGGCAGGGGTCTGACCAGTCAGAGATTTCATCTTTCGGTAGAAGCTCATGCGAGACATTACGACATCCCCTGCCAAGGAGTCGATGGTGTATTCAGAGTTGTCGATGTTCTTCTCGATATGCCCAATCACTTCATTCAGGAAAGCCTCATCTGGAGAAGAATCCGTCACCGTCTTTGGGTCGAGCGAGATACTATGCGAGAAGTCTTGCTTTCGCTTCTCTTGCTTCTCCAAGAGATTACTGATGCGAGCCAAGAGCACCTCCATATCGAAAGGCTTGGCAATGTAGGCATCAGCACCAGCCTTGTATCCCTCAGTACGTCCCTCATCGGTACTCCATGCCGTGAGCAAGATAACTGGGATATGCGAGGTTTCGATATTTTCCTTGATGCGGCGACACATGTCCGTACCATTCATTCTAGGCATCATCACATCGCTCACGATGAGGTCGGGGTTCTCTTCCTCCGCCTTCAAGGCTCCCTCCATGCCATCCTTTGCCACTAACACCTTATTATATATATGGCTCAGTTCTCGATGCAGGAAGTGGCGGAAGTCATCATTATCCTCCACCACCATCACGGTTTTCTCTATCTTCTTTGCTCCCTGTACCTCCGTGGCTCCATCTACAGCATCCGTTGCAGGAGAAGAAACAAACTGATTGTCTTGGGCAGCCTCTTGCAGCAAGGCATGCTTCAAGTCGGTAGGTATATCCACGAAGAATCGAGAGCCCTTGCCTTCTTCACTCTCCAAGGAAATCTTGCCTTGATGCAACTTGACATACTCATACACCATATTGAGTCCGATGCCAGAGCCTATCTGTGTGGCAGCTTGCTTCTGCTCGGCACGATAGAAACGCTCGAAGACATGGGCTTGTTCCTCCTTGGAGATACCGCAGCCTGTATCCTCCACGATGATACGGACATAGCGACGGCTATCGATGAAACACTTGCTCAGTTCTACTTTTACCACTCCACCTGCCTTCGTAAACTTGAAAGCATTAGAGAGCAGGTTGGTCAATATCTTGCCCAACTTATCCCTATCGAAATACATAAAGAGTCCACCGGTCTTGTCCTCAAACTTCAGGGAGATGCTTTTCTGCTCCGAAAGGGGGCTAAACTTCATGGTGGTATATTGGATAAACTCATCCAGATTGCCACTCGCCAGACTGAGTCGTTCTCCATTCATCTCCATCTTGCGGAAGTCGAGCAACTGGTTGACGAGTTGCAGCAAGTCGCCCGCATTCTTGCTCACCTCATTCAGTTGGGTGCGAGTCTCCGTATCAGTGGTACGGCGCAGCATACTGCCGACAGGAGTGATAATCAAGGTAAGCAAGGTACGGAACTCATGGCTGATATTGGTGAAGAAGCGATACTTCATCTCCTCCAACTCCTTGTACTTCTCATTCTCCATGCGCTTGCGGTTCTGCTCAATCTTCCATCTTACGCCGAAGATCATCAAGGCGATGAATGCCAAGAGATACAAGAGCTTGGCCCACCAAGTAGCCCAAAGTGGAGCCAGCACCTCTATCTCCAAGGTTGCCGATTGCTTGCTCCATACCTTGTCTAGACCAGCAGAATAAACCTCTAGCTTATAAGTGCCAGGAGACAAGTCGGTATAGTTTGCCCTGCCAATTCCATCTTGCGGGCTTATCACGATCCAATCATTATTAACCCCCTGGAGTCTATATTTATAATAGGTGTGGTGAGGCATGTCGAAGTTCAAACCTGAGAAATGGACGGTGATGAAGTTCTCATCATGCTCCAGCACAATCTTCTTGGTAGTGCTCAAGGCAAAAGGCAAGATAACCCTGCCATCATATTCTTTGCCAGCCACTACTTCTTGGTTATTCACTAATAGGGATGTGAACACAGGATGACCTGTATATTCCATATCCTTCACTTGGATAGGATCCACGATATAGAAGCCTGTAGAACTGCCAAAGAAGAGCTTGCCATCAGCCATACTAGCTGCCGTCCGAGGCAAAAACTTGGCATCACCCAACTTATTCTGACTATCAAACATGGTCAAGGCAAAAGGTTGTTCAGAAGAACGAGTGCGACGGATTCGACAAAGTCCATTGGCTGTAGTAACCCAAACTTCGTCTAATTTATCCACTACTAAATCCTGTATCATCTCATTGGTCATGCCTTCTTCCTTGCCGTACCGATAAGTCTTACCATTCTGGATATCGAAGACATAAACTCCATTCATCGTTCCTACCCAAATCCAACCTTGCTTATCAATGGCAAGAGCCTTGCAGACAGCTTTCAATTTCAACTGATTGCCCACGATAAGTCCCTTGTTGGTTGCTGCCCACAAGCGATGCTGCCTATCAAAAACGATAGAATTGATGTTCGTGTTACCTACAAAAAGCTTGTTTTGCAAAGGAAAGATACGCTTAGCCTGCTCATCAAAACGACCTACACCTCCATGATAGCAAACCCATATCTGATGCTGATGGTCTTCTGCAAAGTCGCGCACAATTTTGTAGTCTATGTCTTTGTTGGGCACATCCTCTTGCATGAAATGGCTCACCTTATCGCCATCCTTCAGATAGATTCCCTTGCGGAATGTACCTACCCATACCCTGCCCCGGCTATCCGTAAAGCTCTGGATAAAGTCATCGCCAGCACCCGTTCCCAGTAAAGGTTGCAAAGTTATCTGATAAGGATTAAAGGTCAGTACTTGTTGAGGGAATGCCAAGCAAACATTGCCACCACTGGTACAAGAAGCCCTATAAAAGCCTAATCCGTCAGCCTGAAACTGGCTGAAGGCATAGAATGGGAAACCTTGCATATTGGCATTATAGAGAGCCATGCCTTTATAATAAAAGCCAAGCAAGAGATTGCCACGATCATAAGCAATGCTCTGAATATCGTCTGCCACACGCTCTCCATCCATTATGGGGAAAGAGCTTTGAAGACTCTGCTTGCCATTCGGCAGGATAGTCACAAGTCCCAATTGGCGCACGCCCAAAAAAGCTCTGCCATCAGGAGATAGTGCTAAGGTGGTAAAAGTATGATTATCATCGCTATATCGCTGCAGCCATCGGTTCTGCTTAGGGAGATAAGAGGCCACACCATGGTCCCACATCACCCAGAGCTGCTGGCCTTTTTGAACCAGTCGTACGAAATCACGAGCCAGCACAGGCTTCATCCATAGACGAGTGGTGGATTTCACTTGATAGGTGCGGGCATCCACACCCACCAAATAGCCATCATTATAAACCATCCATACCCTATCACCCTGCCGACATATATCTCGCAAGCCCTGCGTTCTCAACGCTATTTTGCGTCCTTGATGAAGGAGCTTTCCTGTTACAGTTATTGCCCAGTATTCCTTAGTTTCATCCACAAAGAAATCACGGATAGGTTCATGGATGCCCCAATTAGCCAACACTTGGTCCACATGAGGCTCGAAAGCCTCCCGCTTCAAGTCGAATACCAAGAGTTGCCCCTGCTCCTTGCTCCATACTCGCTGCTCTGCATCCACATAGATACGGGGAAGCGTGGTGACATAGTTCATCCTGTAAGGCTTGGCACCCATAGGCGAAAAGATGCGAAAAGCACAACCATCGAATAGTGAGAATCCTGAAGATGTACGGATTCCCAACCTGCCATCTGGCGCATAGAAAAAGCCCTTCACCTCATCATCAGGCAAACCTATCGCTGTATCAACAAGACGATATACACTTTGTGAGTTGACCGTGAGATGGGCAGCCAAACACAGAACTATGACAAGATATAAGCACTTTAATTTCATTTTTTTAGCTATTCTATAAGATTGTGAGGCACAACATATGAACCAAATATAGTGCAAAGTTACGATTAAAAAACGAATTCACCAAGTTTTATGAAAGAAAAACTGTTTTTCTCATACCTTCGCATAAGTATTTTTTAAAACACATTCGTAACAAGAGCACAAATAAATATTAATATTAACGTATAAATTCTATAAAAATGAGTAAACAACTATTCGCTATCCCCCTGTTGCTTCTCTCACTCTTGTTGGGAGCTTGCTCGGATGAAGAGGAAGGAAGAATCAACATTGATGCTTCTGCTCCAGCGCAAGTAACAAACGTAGTAGCTACTAGCGTAGCAGGTGGTGTAACTTTGTCATGGGACATCCCTAGCAGCAAGAGTTTCATGTACACTAAAGTGACTTATACCAATGCCAAGGGTACAGAAACTTATGAATTGTATTCTAAAGAACATGCTGATGATGCAGGCAAGATGCAAACTACCATCAATGGATTCGTAAAGACTGAACCTGTCACCTTCAAGCTCTTTGCTTGTTCTGTAAGAGGAAACAACAGTGGAGCCGTTGAAGTACAAGGCACACCAGGTGCCCCTAACTTTGCAAAGGTACTCGACAAGATTACAGTCGATCCTTCTTATGGTGGTATCAAGGTTGGCTATATCAATGAGTTTGATGAGAATGTAAATGTTTCTGTCAGCTACAAGTCAACAAGCGACGCTTCTAAGTCTGGCTCTTGCAAATTTGCAGTGTCTCCAAAGTCACAAGGTGCCCAGTTCGTTCGTCTTACATACGGTAACGACAACCAGTTTATCACAAACGAGGAATGTGAAATCACCATTCATACGGAAGACAACTACGAGAATGCTTCTGACGATCGAACTTATCAAGTTACACCTCAGGAAGTTCAAATCTTAGACCGTAGTAAATGGAGTGTACCAGGCTATGACAACAGTAGCAGCGCAGCCACCATCGGTTACGATTCCCAAGAAGCTGTAGGCGAAGGCACCAGCAATGGTCGTGTCATCTGTATGTTTGATGGCAGCACCAAAACTTTCTGGCATACCAAGTGGAAGAACGGAAACGATAAGTATCCTCATTGGTTCATCGTTGACTTGGGAAGTGAGCATACATTGGCTAGCATCGAGATTACAGGTCGTGTCAACAACAATAAAGAGCAAACAGGTGAGCAAATCTTCGTTTGCACAAACGCAGGTGCCACCGACCCAAGCAACCCAAGTAACTGGGAGTGGAATGACATGGGCGAATATCGCTTTGACCCAAACAATGATGCACCTCAAAATATTGACTTGACTAATCAATTGCCAAAAGCAAGATATATCAAGGTATATATAGGTGAAAAGTTCAAGGGATCTAGCGACAATGCCATGATTTCAGAATTTAATGTTTACGCTATTGACTAACATAGGAAAAAACAAGTTTATGGATAAAAGATATTTAATCGCAGCAGCTCTTTGCCTGGCATCCAGCTCTGCAATACAGGCAGCCTCAGCGGCTACAAACACGAGCCTCAGCGTTCAACAGCAGAAAGGCAATGTCGTACAAGGAACTATCGTTGACCAAAACGGAGAGCCTGTCATTGGTGCGACAGTTAGAGTGAAAGGTTCCAAGACCGGAACCGTCACCGACTTGGATGGCAAGTTTACCCTAACCAATGCTAACGGTCCTATTGAGGTTTCATATATTGGCTACAAGACACAAATTGTCAAGAATGCCAAAGGAAATAACTTGCGCATTTCCCTTCAGGAAGATGCCAATGCCTTGGAAGATGTCGTAGTAGTAGGCTATGGCCAGCAGAAGAAGGCTTCCCTAACCTCTGCCATCACACAGATCAAAGGCGAGGAAGTATTCAAAGACCGTACAGTATCCTCTACTGCTGTAGCCTTACAAGGTGAGATTCCAGGTTTGACCGTTACCCGTAACTCTACCCGTCCTGGTAGTGAGGGCGCAGCCTTCCAGATTCGTGGTGATATCTCTGTGAATGGTAATTCTTCTCCACTCATCATCATTGATGGCGTAACAGGTTCCTTGGACGAGTTGAACTCCATGAACGGCAACGATATAGACAACATCTCTGTTTTGAAGGATGCCTCCGCTGCCATCTATGGTTCTCGTGCCGCATCAGGTGTCATCCTTGTTACCACCAAGCGTGGCAAGGAAGGCAAAGCGCATATTTCGTATAATGGATCTGTCAGTCGCACCATCAATGGTATCCAAACACCATTGGCTAATACAAGTGAATGGCTTGACATGTTCTATGAGGCTCAATATAATGATGCCAGTGTGGTTTGCGGTTCTTCCGACCCTGCTGTTGTTCACGACAATATCAACTGGTGGATTTTCAACAGCTTCGGAGGTCCTTCTTTGGATAAAACTGACATTGACCCAGAGACAGGCAATCCAACAATTTACAAAGGTGAGAAACTTTTTAATGCTTTACGTGCAGGAAAAGTGCTAACCGTCCAAAACAGCAACAGAGTTGAGCGTTGGGACACTTCACAGGACATCATGGATGCCCTTTATGGACAAGCTACCTCACAAAGACATAACGTCAACATTTCCGGAGCCGACCAGCGATTTGGCTATAATCTTTCCTTGGGATATGAGAGCGCCAAGTCACAGTTGAAACCAGCTTATGATGGACAACGCAAATGGAGTGGTCGTTTGAACGCAGACTACAAAGCTACTGATGAGTTGAAATTCTCCACCAACATTGCATACGAGAAACGTGATGTACAAAGTCCATCTACCGATGTTGGTCAAGGTTGGTTCGACCAGTGGTTCTGGCCTATATATAATGAAAACGGTGAGGTATACGACACTTTCGGACACAGAAATCCAATTGCAGGTTTGACCCAAGGCGGTACATATAAATATCAGCTGACAACCCTTCGTGGCAACATATCTGGCACATACGACTTCAAAAAGATTGTCAAGGGCTTGACCCTCACTGGCAACGCTGCCTACAAGATGGTAGAGCAGAACAGCCAAACCACCAAATATAAAGTAGATTATCATGATTGGGTAGGCTTCGTTACCAACACGAAATATGCTCCTGGCAGCATGGAACAAGAGAACAAACGATGGGAGAACATCAATCTCAGTGCCTTACTCAACTACCAGAGCACCTTTGCCAAATATCACAACGTGGCAGCCATGGTGGGTATGACCGCAGAGCAAGAGACTAACAAGAACCTCAAACTCGGCAGATACAAAGGACCTATGTATGAGAATTCGGGCATCGAGGATTTGAACGTATTCACCAATGGCGACAACAATGTTGCCAACGGCGGTAAGTCTTCATGGGGATTACTTTCCTACTTGACACGTGTAAGCTATAATTTTGACAACCGTTACTCTGTCGAATTTCTCGGTCGCCGTGATGGCTCGTCCAAGCTCTCTACCGCACAACGTTGGAAGAACTTCTACTCTATCTCTGGCTACTGGAGAATCTCTGGCGAGAAATGGATGAAGAGCCTCACTTGGCTCAGCGACTTGAAGCTCCGCTACAACTACGGAAAGACAGGTAGCGTGGAAGGCATCGGCAATTATGAGCGCTATGCCACGGTATCTACAGGTTCTACCATCATCGGTGTCACCCCTAGTGCCCACCCTACCCTTTGGCTCGGAGGCATGACCAGCGACCAACGTACCTGGGAGACCATCGACAGCCACAACTTCGGTCTTGACTTCACATTGCTCAACAACCGACTCAGTGGTTCATTCGATTACTTCATCAAGACCAACAACGGTATGTTCATCAGCGTGGAATACCCACAGGTTCTTGGTGCATCCGCTCCTAAGGTAAACGATGGTAAGTTCCGTGCCCGTGGTTGGGAATTTGCGATTAATTGGCGTGACAAGATTGGTCAAGTGAAATACAATATTGGTATCAACTTCTCAGATGCTTGGTCTAAAGTAATGAAACTCACCAATACTGAGAACGTACCTAACGCTGGCAAAAACAGTAATCGCTTGATTGGCAAGCCACGTAATGCCATCTACGTTTACCAAACAGACGGTTTGTTCCAGAATCAAGAGGAAGTAGATGCATACTATGAGATGTACTATTGGAACGCCGACCATACAGGTCCGAAGGAAGGTAACATCATCCCTGCGCCAGGAAAACAGATTACTAACACCTTGCGTCCAGGTGCCCGAAAAGTTGTTGATGTCAACGGTGATGGCAAGATTACCCGCGATGATCTCTACTATGCTGGCGATGCCGCCCCTCGTCTATCTTTTGGAATCAAGGCAGGTTTGGAATGGAAAGGCATTGACTTTACTGCCTTCTTCCAAGGAGTCGGCAAGCAGAAGATTCTCCGCACTGGTCATTTCTATGCTCCATGGGTAACAAACTATGTTCGTCAGAACAAGACCTTCATGGGTAAGATGTGGACTCCAGAGAATCCGAATGCAGAATATTCCATTTCTTCTCGCGACCAGAATTTCAATAAATGGAACTACGAGAACAAAGATGTGAGCGTACAGGACAACAAGTACATCCGACTCAAGTCACTCGTCATCGGCTATACCCTTCCACAGGCATGGACCACAAAGGCTGGTCTGAGTAAGCTAAGAGTTTACTTCTCTGGCGATGATCTCTGGGAGTGGACAAAGGTTAAGGATGGTTACGATCCAGAGTTTGGTGAGGCATCCAACAACACGTTCCCTTTCAGTCGCCAATTGACTTTTGGTCTCGACCTAACTTTCTAAGTGAAGTTTCCAGTACACAACAAAAGAACAACAAAAAAGATTATTAATATGAAATCGACAATATCAAAATTAGTAATGGCTTCTGCTCTTATAGCAAGCTTAACCTCCTGCAGTGACTTCCTCGAAAAGGAGCCACTGTCAGAGGGCACAGAGGCCATCGTGTTCAAGAATGCGACTCAGTTCCAACAAGCAGCAGATGCCTTCACAGAGCATCTACCATCATGGCAATCGATAACATGGGATAAGAATACAGACATCGGTGGACTTAGTTCAAATGGAGGCTCTGCCGCTCCTGAGAGCAACAACACTTGGAAAACAAGTTACGAACACATCCGTCAATACAACATCCTGCTTAAAAAGGCGGAAGAATACACTGGTGACAAAACTGCCATCAACGCCTCGGTTGGTACAGCATATTTCTTCCGTGGCATGGCATACTTCAATTTACTGAAGACCTTTGGAGGCGTACCAATCGTTGATCATGTTATGGACGTAAACGATGAGGTACTCTATGGACCTCGCAATAGCCGCTACGAGGTTTTCAACTTCTTGGCAAACGACTTCCGCAAGGCTATCGAATTGCTCCCAAAAGAGAGCAGCATAGCCGCAGCCGACAAGGGACGCATTAGCAAGGAAGCAGCTCAGGCGTTCTTCGGAAGAGTTCTTCTCTATGAGGCTACTTGGGAAAAATATGTGCCTTCCATCAACTATGACCTGGATGGAAATGGTACCGAGAATGGTGCAGGAAAGACTAAGCCTGAAGGTTATCCATCTACAGACAATATGTTCAGTGAATGCAAGCAAGTATCAAAGGCGGTGATGGACGAGGCACAAAACAATGGCACATACTCTCTTTGGAATGAGTGTGACTCCCTTAGCTATTATTATCTCTTCAATATTGATGACAATGGTGGCAACATCTCAAACTTCAAGAATGTTGGCAAAAACACCAATCATGAGTTCATCCTCTACAAAAAATATGACTATGACTTGAAGCGCGTAGGTTTCAATATTGGCCATATCGTAGATACCTGGCAAGGAGTAAACATTAGCGCACAATTCGGTGAGTCCTTCCTCTGCCGCAATGGTCTGCCTATCCGTATCAGTCGTACAGGAAAAATGGAAGACGCAGAAAACAACCCAGAGTTTGAGGGATGGAGTACATTCGCTGGCGAATATCATAATCGAGACTATCGCTTTATAGGCTGCGCATGGTGTCCAGACCGAGCCTCTTGGGGTAACGGCGAACACTGCACAATCCATACGGAGGCTGATGGTAAGCCATATCCAGATCCTTTATTTGTGAAGAACAATGACAAGTACGATTCTTCTGACCCAGCATACGCTAGTGTAAGAGGCATATTCCGACCAAAACTCCGCAACAACACGAACTTCAATGATTATGGGTGTCGTAAATATATGCCTGAAGGCAATCGCCCTACCAAAACTGAGTCTCCAGACTTGCCTCTTCTCCGCCTTGCCGAGGTATATCTCAACTATGCCGAGGCAACTTGCGAGCTGGGCAATGGTCAGATTTCCGATGCCGATCTCGACATCTCCATCAACAAGCTTCGTGACCGTGCCCGTGTTGCTCACCTCACCAATGCCCTCATCAAGGATGTATGGGATGCAGGATGGTGGGATTACAAGACCAACAAGACCGTTTGCCACAAGATGAACATGCTCGATGAGATTCGTCGTGAGCGTGCTTGCGAACTCTTCGGTGAAGGTTTCCGTATGGACGACTTGAAGCGTTGGGGCATCGCCCACATCAATCTCCGTGGTCAGAAGTTGGGTCGCCATGTATTGAACACCGCTTACACCACCTATAAGTGTAATGACAACCAATATTTCGGTGAGCCATGCTACTATCCAGAGAAGTATCCATTGCTGTATGGGGTATATGAAGGCACAGGCAAGGACGACCCAGACTATGGTCGCTCCATCGCTACCCTCGCCGAGAACCTGCACTACACACAGCGCGACTATCTCGATGCAATTCCATTGCAGCAGATTCGTCTGAACCCAGCTTTGACACAGAACCCAGGCTGGTAAAATCACAAAGCGACGAATGGAAAAATAAAAAAGCCCTAGAGAGAAAATTCTCTAGGGTTAAGGGAATTCTTCGTTCAAAAGCATTGAACCTATGTTCAAAAGTTATGAATACACATTCAATACTTATGAACGTACATTCAAAACTTTTGAACGGAGATTTTTATTCATAATAAAAACAAGTATATTATCCAAGAAATACTCTTTCTATATGAAAAAGATAATAACAACACTAATGCTGTGCCTCATCACCCTATCGATGACAGCCAAGGGGCATACGGCGGCGAATAACCGTCTGGTAATAGCCAAGGCTCCAGCCGGCATCGAACTCAAGAAAGACTTCGAGGTAAAAGCCCGCATCGCAAACGGCGAATGGAAAGACATCGACACCTACGCCTTCAAGGTAGACAGAGTGGCGAATGCCAAGCACAATGCAGAGGTTACATCCGTGGCTAAGTTTGAGTTTGAAGGTAAAGTAGAAATACAGGTAAAGAGCATTGCTCAGGATATCAAAAGTTTCAAGGTTCGTCCTAACTCCTACGGAATAGAGGCTAAGCAGGAGGGCAACACGTTGACGTTCACACTCGACCGCCCCCGCTACCTCTCCGTAGAAATCAACGGCAACATCTACCAGAATCTCCAAATCTTCGCAGACAACATTTTAGAAAAGCCAAAGGTAAAGAAGAAGAAAGACCTGATGTATTTCGGACCGGGTGTTCACGATTTCAAGGGCGATTCCATCCACATTACATCAGGCAAGACTGTTTTCATCGATAACGGAGCCATCATCAAGGGTTGGTTATCCACCTATGGCTCTAGGGATGTAAAGATTCTCGGTCACGGCATCGTAATGCCGGGCCATCACGAGGGTATCATGGTGAGATACAGCAAGAACGTGTATATCGACGGCCCTCTCACCACCCAGTTGCCTATCGGCGGTAGCGATTCCGTGACCGTGAAGAATGCCAAGGTGATGAGCTGGTATGGCTGGGGCGATGGCTTCAACATCTTTGCCAGCAACAACATCTATCAGGAGCATCTCTTTGCACGTACCAGCGACGACTGCTCCACCATCTATTGCACCCGCAAGAACTATCATGGCGGTTGCAAGAACATCACCATCAAGGATTTCGTGATGTGGGCAGACGTAGCTCATCCTATCATGATAGGCTTGCACAGCGAGACTCCTGAAAACGAGGACATCACCAACGTGCTCTACGATAATATCGACATCCTGGAGCATGCCGAGAACCAGATAGACTATCAGGGCTGCATCGGCATCAACAATGGCGACAACATCCTGATAAAGGGCATCACCTTCCAAAACTTCCGCATCGACAATATCCGCAAGGGTATGCTCTTCAATATGCGTGTATGCTTCAACAAGAAGTACTGTTCTGCCCCAGGCAGAGGCATCGAGGATATCACCCTGCGCAACATCGCCTACACCGGAGAAGCTCCCAACATGGGTATCATCGCCGGCTATGACCAGAGCCGCAAGGTGAAGAACATCCGCTTCGAGAACTTCACCATCAACGGCAAGGTGATTTCGGATGATATGCCGGGAAAGCCAAAGTGGTACAAGACCGCAGATATGGCGAATATCTACGTGAACGACCACGTGGATAACATTACATTCAGCAAATAATTCTACTTACAATCTACGTTGATATATAAAGAAAACGGCTGCCCCTTCAGTGATGAAGGAGCAGCCTTTATTGTATGATGCTATTACTATCTGAAAGACATCAAGCCTTTGCTTTCTTTAATCTGATAATCATCTGTATAAAACTTGGAATCATGATGCAGAGAGAGAAGCCTACGGCATAATATACGGTCTTCTCATCGCCATGGAAGAGGTCGATGAGCTTACCGTCGCTCTGCGGCATGATATTGGCAAGTACATACGCCATCGTATTGTTTACCCAGTGGAGCAGGATGCCCGGAACAAGACTGCCGGTGCGATAATACATCCATCCCAGGAGCAAGCCCATCAGAAGGGCATTGATAAACTGTGCCAGATTGGCATGAACAATTCCGAAGATGGCTGCAGAAATCATGATGGCTACCCAATGGTTCTTCTTGCTCATGATGCCCAGCAGGGTGCGGAGGATGGCTCCACGGAACACGACCTCTTCGGCAAGAGGCGCCAGGATGCCGATTGCTACATAGCCCCAAGGCTCCTTCATCAGCGAGGTGAATATCTGCTGGGTATTCTCATCCATCTCGATGCCCAGCTGTTCATAGAGGAACGACAGGGGGATGATGGTTCCCAGGGAGAACAATGCCACCCAGAGAAGCGTGCCCCAAGGCTTGGAAAGCAGATAACTGCGGGTAAGCGGCGTCCACTTCGTCTTCAGGAAGATGATGAGGGTGATGACACTGCTGAACACCGAAACAAGCGCCGTAAGAATGGCGTTACCGCCCGTATTTGCAGCCAGAAGCGTTGCCTGATAACCTTCACCCTTGATGCCTGCCCAGATTCCTGCACCGGCATACATCATGATGATTTGTACTACTATAAATATAATAAGGTAGAGGACCACATCCGTCAAACCTCTCTTTAAATTAATCTTTGCCATTGCTTTTATAGTTTATAATTAACTGTTTTATAGTTAATAGCATTCTTGCTATCATTTCGCTTCCTTTTCGAAGAGATCCAGCACGGTCTGCTCATCCACCTTCAGTTGCGCCGCCAACTCCTCGGGACCGTCAAACTTCCGTTCGCCCCTTATCCGCTTCATGAAGCCTACGAGCAGGAGCTGGTCGTAAATGTCGCCATCGAAATTGAAGATATGCGTCTCCAGCGTTATCTGCTTGCCATTGAAAGTAGGACGGTTGCCCACATTCATCATTCCCCGCTTCCATACCACCGAATTCTCCAGTCTTACCTTTACGGCATAGACGCCAGGAGCAGGAATCAGCTGTCCGAAGTGAGAGATGTCGAGATTGGCTGTAGGGAAACCGA
>ERZ1034952.876-NODE-876-length-26759-cov-11.373951_pt1 | contig 26759 bp, 17 predicted proteins | sample MGYA00520625_ERZ1034952 | MGnify/ENA primary metagenome ERZ1034952 (study PRJEB33766, sample SAMN09781773) | gut metagenome | biome: gut microbiome | host: Homo sapiens | place: Madagascar | study: EMG produced TPA metagenomics assembly of the PRJNA485056 data... | reverse complement strand
CCTGCAGGAAGCAGGATCTTAAGCTCAAACCAGTTGTTTTCCTGGGCAGCAACCACGGATCCATTGTACTTTTCCACGGTACTTTTTATACTCTTCATTCCATAACCATGGAGCCGCTTGTCTTTCTTTGTTGTGACCGGCATGCCATTCTTAAACTCTATCTTTTCATCACAGTAATTCTCTGTGCGAATACGGACAAACTGCTTTTCGCGGGTCACATAGAGCCAGATCAGACGCTTCTCTTTTTCCTGCTGCTTCTCCGTGCATTCGATCGCATTATCCAGCATATTGCCAAACAGTGCACTCACATCCATGTCCTCCATAAAAGAGAGCGCTTCTCCATCCACAATAAACTTAAGCTCAATCTCTTTATTCTGACAGATCATTGCCTTATTTGTCAGAACCGCATCCAATATCTGGTTTCCTGTCTTATTCTGTGTTTCATAGACCTTGATCTCACGCTCCATCTTTTCCAGATAGCTGGTAGACTTTCCTACATAGGCCTGCGTCTTAAGAAGATTGATCTGATGCTTCAGGTCATGATACTTTTGATTTACCATGTCGATATTTTCTTTTGAGAGCTGATAGTTCTTGTACTGCATCTCCATGATATTACGGAGCGCATCCTTCTCAAAACGCATCTGGACTTCTTTTACCTGTGTGTGATATGCATACAAAACGGCTATTCCGCTCAAATCCACAAAAGTACGGATAATAAAGATGTCCATAACAAAGCTTCCGCTAAACAATCCGTTCTGGTCCAGATAACTAAGATTGCTCACCGCAAATACAGATACTGCAATAATAATGACGATCCATAATTCTCTTCTTGTGATATGGAACTCTTCCAGATCCTTTTTGAGATTCAGTTCCATCAACATCAGGATTGAAAAGATCACTGCATAAACAAGAATCAGCTCGATCCATCTCCAATGCTCGCCATTCATTCCCTTTATATATTTCATATAGTAATAAATCTGCCAGCACAGAGAAGCTGCAAACTCTCCGTTGACAAAAGCCTTCACACAATAAAAGCCGGCCTCCCTAGGCGAAATATCATTACATATATTAATATACCCAAGAAGAATCCCTACGATCAGCAACATCGATGGAATAAACAGTTCCTGTCTTATCCCGTCCGTCACAGTCATAAAAAATAAAAGGAGGGCAAACTGAGCACAGCTTACTGCTGCCAGCTTCCATCTCCCGATTTTTCTTTCATTCGCACATGTTATCACAAATGCGGATAAAGCATAAGCTATGGCATAGTAATACCCTGGTGTGTTTACCACCGCTGCTGTGTTCATTTGCCCACCTCATTCAAATATTCATTTAATGCGTCCAAAAACGGCTTGCGCCTGCTCCTGCTTACCTGGATCGTATCCCCATTGACGCTGACATCACTGCCCATGTAATTGTCCACATACTCCAGATTTACCAGATAACATCTGTTGCATCGGAAATACCGCTTTGCGTCAAGCTGACTCTCCGCATCACGGATCGTTCCCTTGGTGACAAAGCTGCCTTCTGTTGTATGATAAATAAGAAGATGATCCTGCACCTCCACATAACAGATCTGAGCAATATCCAGTTTCTTCTTACCGCCCTTCAGCGCTATGGTGATAAATTCTTTTTCCGGCGTCTTCACTTTGCAAAGTGCTCTTCCCATACTCTCCGAAAAAGAAAAATACGAAATAGGCTTCAGCATATAATCCAAAGCATTTACCTTATATCCCTGAATTGCATACTGAGGCATATTGGTTATAAATATAATAACAACGTCCCTGTCAAGTTCACGGATTCTCTCGGCAGTTTTCATTCCATTCAGAAACGCCATCTCAATATCCATGAGAATAAGATCATAAGCCGCAGAATAATCCGTTACGATATCCTCGCCATCCGAAAACTCCGTGATCTGAAACTTCAGCCCGTTTTCCTTCTCGTATCGATTCAGATGAGTCCGTAACGCTTCCCGGTCGTGCGCATCATCTTCTACTGTTGCAATACGAATCATGCTCATCCCCCGTGCTTTCCTTAATCATACAAGTAGTATAACAAGAAAAAGCACAGGAAACAATCCATTTTTATCTCAGCGCAAACGAAACAAAGTCAAAGCTTCCTTTTCCTTCGAATGTGAAAAACAGTGCTTCTTTGCTTCCGCAAGGACGCATAGCTGCCTTAAACTCATTAAGCACCTTTGAAGGGCTCACTGTGATTGCAGCCACCGCCTCTCCTGTTTCAGATGTGCGGACATACAGCGTACCTTCTGCACGCCCCTTTATCATAACTCCGATTTCTTTTGTCTCACTGAGATCAAAATACTTAAATCCGGCCAGAGCACCATCGCACATATTTGCAATGTACTGATCCGGTCCGCCTTCTCTGTCCTTTCCATCCTGAGTCAGATAAGGACTATCTTTTTTTGAATGTTTGATCATACTCAAGAAACGAGTTCCTCTTTTTCCATAAAGATTGCAGACAATATAAGACGGATATATTCCTTTTCCTGCAAGCGGGCCTCCATTCAAGCCACAGGAAGTCATCTCTGCCTGATAGAATTTTCCATCCTCAAAACGAATCTCCTCTGCCATAGCCTGACGTGAGGATTGCTTACGGTTGCTGTGTCTGTGGTAGAAAACATAATACTTTCCATTCAGTTCGATCAAACTGCCGTGAGTATTTCCAGTATTGAATCTTGCATTCTTTACATCCGGCACACCCTCAAGCCCCACATCACCGTTGCTTACCAGGATACCGCCATACTGGAAGCCGCCTGTTGGACTGTTGCTCGTTGCATAGCAAAGCTCATGGCTATTCATTGTGCTGTAGATAAAATAATAAGTTCCATTAAACTTACGCAGTGAACTGGCCTCAAGGAAAGAGTGTCCCTCATAAGGAGTTCCGATGGATTCCTTTTCGCCTGCAATACCAATGTAAGATGGTCCATTCAGTACTGTCAGCATATCGGACGGATCAAGCTCAAAGCACATCGGACCATGCTCCGTCGGTTTGGAACCATCCAGAAGAATTGGATTTCCCGCAAGCGCAAAGCCAGTGTATAAATACAATTTTCCATCGTCATCCATAAAGACACCCGGGTCAAACTGGAACGGCTCGTCCTTTTTGCCGATAGCAATGCCATCACTGTATTTTACATATCCATAAAATTCATATTTTCCTGCCGGTTCGTCGCACACTGCAACCGAGATCATCTTTGTGCCGCCCATAAAATAATACAGGTAGAATCTTCCATCCAGCCCCTGGATCATATCCGGTGCTGCCAGACCATTCGTCAGTCGGATTCTCGGAGCCGCCGGATCCTGTTCTCTTTTGTAAATACATCCTTCATAACGCCAGTTGCCCAGATCATCCACCGGTGCAGACCAGCAGACATAATCGCCCAGACAAAAATTCAGTCCGTTAAAAATATCATGAGAACCATACACATATACACGGTCTCCAACAACATGCGGTTCTGCATCCGGAACATATTCCCAGCTTGGCATATATGGATTTACAGCCTGTTTTGTTTTCATATTTTCCCTCCAGATTCATAGTTTCAATACACAGTTTACATTTCTTTTTAGCGCAGTCTCGCTTTTATCATCATTACTGCATTGTATCATTCTTTAATATATAAGAATTCTTTTCATCGCAGTTTGTTCATTTTTCTGCGTGAGCGGTTTCCTCCCGGATCCGCTGTGCATAGGATGACCAGAAATAGTTCCTCTTGTAGCTGTCCGCCGACTTTTGCGGAACAACAATATCCGCACTCGTTCCATCCAAAAGATGCCGTCCCACGATACACTTTGAAGGATCCTTCTGCTTAAGGATGATCATTTTAAGCCCATCGCACTTAGCAAACGCACGGTCCTCGATCTGTGTCACCATCTCCGGGATCACGATAATTTCTTCCTCCTGGTATTTCAGGCTGTCCGCTTCCGTCCAGATTCTGCCTTCTTCGGATGCATTCTCCCAGGTGCGGCGCGGTTTCTCCGGAAGCTCTACCGTCACAGCGCGGTCATCCCCAAGCATGGCCTTGATATCACGGATCAGCTGGATCGTATTCATTTTCTTTCCCGCCTGATTCAGATGAAAATTCGTATCAAAAAACCACTCCGCCTCCATCAGACTATTGGCCGGATTTCCTATGATTGGAAAATCCAGTTCCTGCCGCAAAAAAGCATCGTACGAAGTCACCGCCTTCGTGTCTTTCACCGCAAGCACATTCGCTGGACAATATCTGTACCAGACAAGCGCCCCCTTGTCCTCAAGACGGCAGGCCCAGTCATTCATATACTCCAAAAACTCCGGCTGCACCACATCCTCATCAAACCGGATCTTCTGATTAACATCATAGCCCTGCGGAAGAACATTCTCCCGGCACACATCCAGCTCAACATCTCCATACTCATTAAATGATTTTTTCTGATATACACTGTCCGTCTGCGGAGACTGCCCCTTTAATACATATTTTAGCTTTTCAAATGCAAACCCAGGGAAGTTTCCAAGCATTGTCTCAAAATTCTCAGATTTGATATCCCGCAGCATTCTAAAAGCCCCGTCAACAGCCTGCCACATGTATTCCCCGTTAAAATAATCCGAGAGAGTCTGCTCACTTTGTTCCGGAGAAAGGATCACAATATCACCCTCATGGATATAAGCTTCCGAAAGATCCAGCACTGCCTTTGTCCCAAGTCCTGCATACATACCAAAATTGACTATCTCATAGGACGGAAAAAACTCCTCAAGCATGGAACTGTCACAGTCAAATGCAGCCCCGCTGCCGCCGATGAGCACAATCCTTTTTCCTTCTGTACTCTTTAGTCTCTCGTATTTACTTTTTAATTCTCCCATAAACGTATTTCCAAACTGCGCCGGCAGGCCAAAGCCGCAGAACAGCCAAAATCCCTGTTCCACCACCAGCACCAACAAGGCAATTAAAAAAATACGTTTTACTATTTTTCTGTCCATACTCAAAACCTGAAATAAATAAATTCATTTTCACCGCCGGACGCCATCATGTCAAGCCATGAAAACTCAATCGCAGTTACCATAACAACAAAGATCACCGCTGCCAGGCAAAGTTTCTTTTTACTCTGACAGCATTGGTCTATCTCATCAGGAAATCTCTCCAGAATCAGCCAGCCAGGAAGCACCACAAGCAGGCGCAAAGCCTTTATGCCCCGGATGCCAAAGGCACTCAGCATTTCTGAGATTCCTCCTCCCAACGGATTCACAAACACCTGCATTAAAATTTGACACGCGTCTGAAATCGAAGGAGCCCTGAAAAATATCCACGAAATATTCACCAACGTCATGGTCACAAGCCATCCGATCACCGGAGGCAGGATTCTCTTTTTGCCTTTTCGGATCCACGCGATGCACATAGAACCAACCATGCAGACTCCGTGAAACAGGCCCCAGATCACAAAATTCCAGGATGCTCCATGCCAAAATCCACTTAATAAAAACACGATTAGTACATTCCTGCACTGCTTTGCAAAACCTCTCCGGTTTCCTCCAAGAGGAATATACACATAATCTGTGAACCAGCGCGTCAGACTAATATGCCAGCGTCTCCAGAAATCCTGGATGCTTGTCGCGCGGTAAGGATGCCGAAAATTTTCCATAAGGTGAATTCCCATCAGCTGAGCCGCACCCCTTGCAATATCAGTGTAGCCGGAAAAATCACAATAAATCTGTACAGCAAAAAACATTGTTCCCAAAACAGCCCCTATACCACCTGCATTCTGAGGTGAAGCATATATTTTATCAATATATACAGCGAGGTAATTTGCCACGACGACTTTTTTGTAAAAGCCACGCAGCATCAGCCAAAAACCATTTATAAAATCAGTTCTGTTTCTTACATGTTCTTCTTTCAGCTGTCCCAACAGACTTCCCGCTCTCTCAATCGGACCTGCTACCAACTGTGGAAAAAATGAGACAAACAGTGCGTAGCTGATCAGATCTTTCTCTGCCGAAATATCTCCACGGTATACATCGATCACATAAGACATCGTCTGGAAGGTGTAGAACGAAATTCCTACCGGCGGCACCGAATACTTTAATCCGATCAAAAGTCCCAGGCACACCAGCACCGTCAGGATCACCCAGCCTTTTTTGTGCCGTCCCTTCTCAATCGCCCTTCCCGCCACATAAGTGAACGCTGTTGTTACTAAAAGCAGACCACCTGCCCATGAACTTTCTCTTATATAAAAGAAATAGCTCACCGCAAGCAGAAAAACTTCTCTGCACTTCCACAGAAGCTTCCAGTACAGGAACACCACCAACGGAAAGAGAAAAACGAATGTCAACGATATAAAATTCACTTTTCCCCCTCCTTTGCAAGCTGCTCCTTCAGATCCCGGATCACCTTTTCTGTTCTGATCTGCACACCTTCTGTTGACAAATGATTATCCGTGCCATACAGATACGTTCCCGCATATAAAGAATCCTCAAGTTCAGAGATGACCGGAATCTTAAGATTCTGTTTAAAATATTCATCCAGACGCACCCGCTCTTCCGGCGTACTCTCCCTGGAAAGTGCATATTTATTTCTCGGTGAATAGGTAAAGTACACTTTTATTCCCCGATCAAGAAATTTCTCAAATTCCTTATTCATAGAATCTACAAGAGTTTCCTTTGGAAATGCATTCACCGTGTAATTTACCGGAAGCCCATAGATTGGTGCTTCCTTGTCAGAATTAGGACGATATATCACATAATCTCCATACTCATTATAGCTTGGATTCTCCACTTCATTTCCATCCTCATCGTATTCCGAGGCAGATACATCATAATCTTTTCTTTCCATATCCTGCCGGGCGACCTGATAAGCAGTAAACGCTGTAAAAACCTGTGTATATTCTCTGATATCAAGCTTGGCAAAGACATCATAATTGGATTCCATCATAGCAAACACTGCGTAATCCAGTTCCCTCTGATAGCAGAACTGCCTGTTCGCCGCATCAAATTCCGGTGAATCCAGAAGAATGTCCCCCTCCTTCATACAGGAAAGGATCAGTTCCAGCTGCGGAAGTGCCGGAGAATAGGCAAAAACTCCCATGTTGACCACCTCATAATCCGGGAAAGCACGGTCAATTCTTTCACTGTCGTACCCGAATCTTGTCGAAGACCCGGAAAACAAGACAATCTTCTTTTTGTCCTTCATACTCAGCAGCCGATCGTATTTATCCTGGAATGTATCAAAATAGTTTCCGCTATAGGCCGGAGCCTCGATTGCATTGATATGTATAGTGCTCAAATGATCACAGCCCTGGAATGCATAGTCACTGACCTTAGTCAGATCATCGTAAAAATACATCTGCTCCAGACAGCAGCCTCTAAACGCCCACTTTTCGATCTCATAGATTCCCGGCGGCAGGATCACTGTTCTGCAGTCTGCATCCGCAAAAGCCTCTTCCTTGACTGTCCGTACCGGCAAACCTCCAAGCACAGCCGGAATACAGATTTCCTGTCTTTTTCCTGTATAGCCGGTTATCTCCACAAAGTCGCCTTCTTTTGTATATATAAACTCCTCTTCAGGCGACCACTGCCTCCATTGTGCATAAAGAACAAGTCCTTTTTTCCATTTGACCCTGCTTCCAAGCCCTACAGCTTCTCCACTTCCATCAGCTCTGGTATTCCAGCCGATCAATGTATATCCGTCTCTGGAAAAAATGTCCGTTCCAATCGAAGTGTTGATTCTCTGATGTGTACCACGATTACAGATACTCATCCTGTCAGATTTTGATAAAATATCTGTTCCTCCGTTGGAATCATAAACAATCTCATATTTTCCTTTTTCAGCCTGAATGCAGATACTCTCTGAATATCTCACATCACGAAGGACAATTTTCACTTTTCCATTATTTATTTCGGATATCTCTGTTTCTCCATGATAATCTGTACCTAGGAGCTCCCAATCGTCCTCCACCGTAACCTCGAAATTCACATCACTTCCATATTTTACAGTTCTGACAGACTCTTCTATCCGATATCCATCTCCGGCTTCCATCACAATATGGCATAAATTCTCTTTATTTGATTTAGCCTTACCACATCCGATAATTCCTGTCATCAACAACAAAAGGAGCATTAAAAATGCCATATTTATTTTTCTTTTACCCATCAACTGCTCCTTTTCCATTTTATTTCTCATCCAATCACAATAAAAGGCGGCCTTCCGGCATACGAAAGGCACAGTTTTCTGTTCACTAACCTTATATATACCAGAAGACCGCCTGATTTCAACAGTCTTTTATTTATTCTTTCTGGCCGCGATTGCTTTTTGTTCTTCCGGCAGATTCTTTTCTACAGTAAAGAAAAAGATCAGAACTGCACAGATTGCGTAAGCGATCGTCTCAACCCAAATATACCCAACAGAGATTGCTGTCTGTACACTTGCTGTCTGTGCCATTGTACCAAGGGCAATGTCTGCTGCCTGGTCATATCCGCTGGCATTCAAAAGTGCACTGAAAATAGAGTTACATATTGGAGTTCCGGCTACCATGATCGAACTGTAAATAGACATGGTCAGTCCGTCTGTACGGATTCCCGCCTTGTACTCAATGTGGTCGATAACATCCGCAAGCATGGCAAGGATCATATAGCAGGCCGGTGAAGAACCAAGGCACTTCAGAGCCACACCAATTGCAACAGGAACGATCTGACCATGACCAAGGATAGCGATCACACCACCGATGGCTCCGATTATCATGCCACCCATACACACAAAACGTTTTCCAAATTTGTTGCAGAGCGGAACAATTGCCACTGCTGCCACAGCCATCGGGACAGCTCCCATAATACTCAAAAGAGACTGTGAAGCTCCCCACGCATCCGCTGTACCAAAGAAGGTATTGTCCATTACCCACTTACAGAAATATGTCATAGAACCATTTTTCATGGCACCACTCCACTGGAAGCCCAGATAGAACAGCATAACGATCCACCACATTTTTTCACTGGTCACCGCACTCAGCTGCTCTTTCAGAGAAGCAGTCTTAACCTTGGATTCCTCAGCTGCTCCCTGTAACATCTGCTCTTCGGTTACACGCTCACGGGTAAACTTGAACTGCAAAAAGATTGTCAGCGCAGAGAAGATTGCGATCGCAGTCATCGCCACAAGCCACAAATGCTGGTTTTCCTTTAACGCAAAGGATACCAGAACCGGGAACACCATAGAACCAGCACCCATAACCGCAAGTCCTGCCACATTGGTAAATGAAGCCAGAGCTCCTCGCTGCTTACTGTTTCTTGTGGAAACCGGGATCAGTGTGGAGTTTGCAGTATTGTAGAGCGGATAAGCCACCGCATAAAAAAGATTATATGCGATTGCGATCCATACCATTTTAGCTGTTCCTTCAAAAGGAACCACAAACATCAGAACAGAAGCTATAGAAAGCGTCAGTGCAGACAAAAGGATCCATGGTCTGGCCTTTCCTGCCATCGTTCTTGTTCGCTCAATAAGCTGGCCTACGATCAGGTTTGCCGCCACGATCAGAATCGTCGAAAACAGCTGTAAGGTCGTCAGGAATGCAAGATTCAGTTTCAGAACATCCGTAAAATAGTTCTGAAGGATACTTGTAAAAATACCAGAAGCCAAAAGAGCTCCAAATGGTCCGATAAAATATCCTATCAGCATTTCCGGAAATCTTACATCATCTGTTTTGATTCTGGAGCCGGTCAGAGGACCGGTCCAGAAATCTTTCTTTTTATTACTCATAAAATCAATCCTTTACTACTTTGAAAAAGGAGGAGATGATCGTGCAGATCAGAGCGACCGCACATACGATCATTCCCAGGATTGCACCCTTTAAATCCGCCATATTCTGCGCGTTGTTTTCAAAAGTCATAATTGATCCGATCGCAGCGATTCTGCTTCCGATAAAAGCGATCAGAGAATATGCTGTCAGCACACCACATACCACCGGGATAATATCCAGAACCGGCTTTGCTCCCGCTTTTACAGAAGCTGCGATCATAACAATCTCAAGAATTGCAGCCACAGCCAGGCAGGCTGCGATCTTATTATCAATACCAGTTGTTTTTGCAAAATAATTTGTTTTGCAGTTCATCACATACAGTGCCAGCCCCGCAACCGTTACAAGAACAGTGATCACACTTAAGACCAGACCTGCACTCATTTTTTTCTTTTCAGCCATAGTTTACCTCCTTACTGCTCTTTCTTTTTCAGTCCAAGCAGATACATTGCTGCACAGAGTACAGTCAGTACACCAAATCCAACACGAAGACCTGTGATCAGATTGTCATACCATGTATTCAGCTTCTCAATATGTGTGGTAGTTGACATACCATCCATTGCATTTGAGTTTGCAAGTGCGTAGTTCTGATAAAGCATTGCCTGTTTCAGATCTCTCAGAAGTTCCTCACTCTGGCTTGCGTTTTCCACGCTCCAGTATGGCCATTTTTCCATAACTGCTGCCATTGTGTTGTCACCTGTGTTACAGGTCATTGTTACTCCATTGTGTACAGCCATACGGATTTTTGTATATGCCGGATCCTGGATAAAGTCCTCAGACATCAGTCCCTTGAATCCCCATTCTTTACGAAGGATGTTCAAAAGCAGTCCGGTATGTGCGTTACTTGTCACACAGCCGACACGGTTGTAGGTAGTCATTACAGCAAGTGCATTTGCATCCTCGATGCAGGCCTGTGTTCCACGAAGTTCATTTTCACGGGCTGCCTGCTCATTCATAAACTCTGCAAGACCTGTACGGTTGATCTCGGTGTCATTGAATGCCAGATGCTTCGGTGCAATAAGAGCTCCGTATTCCTGTCCGGCCTTAATGATCGCAACACCCTGACCAGCTGTCAGAACTGCATCTTCAGAGAAATATTCATGGTTACGTGCATTGTAAGGCACTCGGTGAAGGTTTGTTCCAACGCCCCACCAGATGGTTGTATTTGCCCACAGAGAATAGTTTCCGATTGCTTTACCCCATTCTGCTGCCAGCTGTTTGCTGAATGTCTGGCCGATCACAGTTTCTACCGCCATAACACCCATCTTATATTCACGGTTCGGGTCATCCTCTGCGATCACACATGGATCACCTGAGGAAGCATCAGAGTTTGCATACTGTCCCAGAGGATAAGAGTTAAATCCGTTCGGTCCATCGTTCTGGATCGCTTCCGGAGAAGTAATGGATTCGATAACCTTTGTGCTGGTTCCGCCAAGTCCTGTACGGATCAGGCATTCTTCCAGAGTGATCTGGTCGATCAGGTCATTCCATCTTTCATCTGTAATATCATCTACACCCTTCATGTTTGCCAGAGTCATTCCATTATCTGCACCAAAGGTTACAGAAGAAGGATCTCCATTTGCCTCGATATTGCTGTAGTCATCAGCCATAACACTGATCATATCATCTGTTGCTGTCAGATCTTTGTATGTTTCCGGCCAGGTTCCTTCCCAGTCATTTCTGCTGAGGTAAGTAACTGTGTCTACCATCCAGTTGTTAAGATCTGCATCCTGCAGCTGATTTTCTACCGGTGTTCCATTTAATGTCACAGCAAAGGAAGAAGAATCAAAATCTCCAAGCTCCCATGTCTGAACATTCGCTTTATTTCCTTCAACATCCTGGCCCTGTGCAGCGAGTACGTTGTTTACAGCCTCATGTGCACCATTTCCAACTGTGAAGTAATATGTTCCGTTGTCAAGGATCCAGTTACCGGTTGTTCCTGCTTCGTTGCTGCAGTTTACATCCCAGCTTGCCATATCCTGTGCGTCTGCTGTGATTGTTACAGTCTGGCTCTTGCCTGGCTCGATCACATCTGTTTTTTCATAATCCAGAAGCTGTACTGCAGATTTTTCTACTTTGTTCTCAATATCATAGTCTGTATAAGGAACAGAAGTATAAAGCTGCACAACATCTTTGCCTGCAACATCGCCAGTGTTCTTAACCTCCACTTCAGCAGTTACGGTTCTGTTTTCCAGATCCACATCTACACTCTTGAGAGTCTGCTCAAATGTTGTATAGGAAAGACCATATCCAAACGGATAAGAAACTTCGCTGTCATAATCCCATGCACTGCCTGTGGAGCTTCCTACTTTTGCATCTGCATTTCCCTGACCAAGTACTGTATCTGCATATCTGGTCTCATAATATTTGTAACCTGTATAGATACCTTCTGCCTCAACCTCTTCTGCATTGATGTTTACAGAAGGATCCGCATTGGTCCATGCATAGTTTCCAAAATTCTGTGCTGCCGGTGAATTTGCATTTGTCACTGCATAAGTATCTGTCAGATGACCGGACGGATTTACTTCTCCGGAAAGAACATCAGCCACACCATAGAAGCCATAAGCTCCCGGAAGACCGATTTCCATGATCGCGTCTACACCATCATTGTTTTTAATCTCGTCAATTTCCATTGCATTGGCATTGTTCAGCATAACAATGACTTTACCACCGTTGTTCTCTTTTGCTTCAACAGCAGCGTTAATCAGGTCACGCTCATCATCACTTAAGCCAAGCGGGTCAGTCTGGTTCAGATCCTGAGATGCATCTACGCCATCCACACCCGGAAGGTAAGTTCCGTTCTCTGTAGAAGAACGTCCGATTGTTACAAGCATAACATTGTAGTCATCCATGGAATCCTTCCACTTGTCATCTACACTGTCCATTTTTTCCTGAGAAGGCTCTTTGCTTGCAAATACACCATCTGTTGCCGGAGCTGTGATGTGGTAATATTCCATAATATTTCCCCACATGTTAACCTCTGTCTTGAAATCTGCTTCCAGGCTCTTGTAAAGCTTCTGAAAATCCTCATTGATGCCAAAGCCCTTTGCAGCCAGCGCTTCAACAAAGTCCACGGTATCTGCATCTGTTCCCTTATTTACACTCAAGGAACTTCCCATGTCACCACCCTGTACCGGATAGTAGCTTGAAAATCCAAGAAGGGACAGCTTCTGTGTCTCATCCTTTGATAATGGAAGTGCATTGTTCTCATTCTTTAAAAGAACCGTTCCTTCCTCACTCATACGCTCTCCGAGATCCTCGATAGAATCCAGAAGTTCTGTAGTGCTGGAATAATCAGATTTAAATGTGTACAGATCCTCGTCTGTACTGTCCGTTACCATCGCACTGCTCTTGGTTCCAAGAAATTTGTCGATGTCTGTACGATAGCTGTCTACGATCGGTCCTGCTGCAACAGATACAGTCAGCAGAGACGCTGTAAGAGTAGTCAGACCACGCCAGAGATTTCTCTTTCCGCTCATTATTTTGTCTCCTTTCTTTCCCGAAATATGGAAAATGCACATTTAAGTGCATCCATAATTTTCATAACCTAAATTTAACATATTTAAAAAAAGCGCTCCCATTTTCCTCGCAGACTGCACCTTTTTAGCCGTAAATGGGAACGTTTTTTTATTAAATTTTCACAATAAATTAATTTCAAGTAATCTTGCACAAATGCGCATATTTGTTTTTGTGCATATTTCCTATATGCTAATTTGTCTATTATTACTCATAGCAGATCATTTTACTGGAATTTCACAGGCATATGTATCCGTTTCATCACTGACGATGATCTTTACAGCTTCACCATTTCCGGCGCGTACCACTGCCATCGCCTCACCATAATAGGTGTCCACCGTATCCTGCGCATAGTTTCCTTCTACATAAGAGCAGGCACTGCCAAGACCTTCAAGGGTTCCATTCTCCACCGTCACCTTAAGATGATGCTTTTCCATCGGCTTCCAGTTTCCCTTCAGGTCGCCGTACTGGAGCGGAACAAACAGCAATCTGCCTACTTCCACACTCTTCTGCTCCGGTTTGATATGAAGAGTTGTCTTCGCATCTGCTGTCACTAGAGTCTGGCGATTGATCTCGTGTCCATTCGCATCATAAGAAATGGCTGTGATCTCGCCATCCTCATACGGGATGTGGAATTTACTCCTGCATTTCTTCACTTTTCCCCGGGCTGCCTTTTTTCCGTTTACAAGAAGCTCCACTTCTGTTGCCCTTGCAAAAACCTCAACCTCAGCCTTCTCGCCGGCACAGCCTCTCCAGGACCAGCTCTCCAGAGCCTTAGTCAACGCCCAGCCAGTCAGCTGCAGTTTCTCCTTCTGATAAACTGGCTTTACTGCGATAAACGGACCTGTTTCTCTTTCAAACGCAACTCTTGTGTAAGCAGCCTCTGCACGCGGCTTTCCAAGAAGATCGATTCTTCCGTTGTTGCCGGTCATTCTGGTGTGCGGCATCTTTCCCTTATAATCCTCATATTCTGCCGCACCGTCGCCAGTCTCTCCTATATACTCCCAGCCGGACCAGACAAAATCTCCCAGAATTCGTTTGTTCTTTTTTGCAATCTCCCAGAAGCTGTACGCATCCTTGCAGAATGTCTCTGTTCCGAGGATCAGTCTCTCAGGATATTTCTTCAGATCATGTTTGTAGCGGAAAAGGCCGTAATTATAACCAGCAATATCCATGTTCGCATAAGCATCCCTTGTTTTCCAGTCACATGGAGGAAGCGTTGCCCCGATCTTCATAAAATAATCACCCACCAGACAGGCAAGTGTATTGTAAAACTCACTTCCGACCGGCTTCTTCTTTTCTTTTTCCGGTTTCTTTGCCTCCTGTTCTGCCGCCTGTGCACTCTTTTCGGCCTTGTCGTCACTGTAAACGCCCATTCCCATAGAGCTTAAAAAGTTAAAGAAAATATTGATCCCGCAGGTCACCGGTCTGTATGGATCTAGCTCATGAAGATAAGATGTCATCTTGCCGGTAAGCTCGATTCCTTTTTTCTGCGCAGTCTCGGCAACTTCGTTTCCTGTGGAATACATAATGACAGACGGATGATTGTAATCCTTTTCGACCATATCCTTTAAGTCCTGCTGCCACCATTCTTCCAGATAATCTACATAGTCATATTTTGTCTTGTGGATATACCAGACATCCACATACTCATCCATCACCAGCATTCCAAGACGGTCACAGGCATCCAGCATATCCTTGGAGCAAGGATAATGTGAAGAACGGATCGCATTGTAGCCATTCTCCTTAAGGATGCGCACTCTTCGCTCTTCTGCCTCCGGATAAGTACAGGCACCGAGCACACCATTGTCATGATGCACACAGGCACCACGGAGGATCTCTCTTCTGCCATTGATCGTCAGTCCATTTTGAGGATTCCACTCCAGAAGACGGATACCAAACTTCTCTTCTACTATATCCTCTCCGAACGCCGCACGCAATGTATAAAGATTCGGATGCGCACATTCCCAAAGCTTTGCATCCGGGATCTCCATACGGAAAACCGACACCTGTCCTTTATTTTCTACTTCTTTTGTGAGAACAACCTTTTCTCCATCGAGGATTTCTACCTTCACTTCACCTGCGCAGGAGGTCTGGAGCTCCACCTCGATCACGGCCGGAGTATAGCTCACAGTACGTATCTTAATGCCATTGACCGGGATATATTTTTCCGCTCCGGTCCAGAGCCAGACCGGACGATAGATTCCCGTGCCGGAATACCAGCGGCTGTTTGGCTGATCAGAATTCCTTGCGATCACACGTATTTCATTCTGTGCCTCGTATTTTAACAGCCCCTCTGTATCCACATAAAAGTTCGTATAGCCATACGGTCTGTATGCCGCTTTCTTTCCATTAATATAGACTTCCGCATTGTGATAAACACTCTCAAACTCAATGAGTACTTTTTTGCCGCTGTATTCTGACGGCACAAACACATGCTTTGTATATTCATAATCACCGCCCAGATACCAGCCGGAGTTTCCCTCGCTCACACTTTCTGCTGTACGCGGTTCGCTCCGCATCGCATCATGCGGAAGAGTCACCGTATATGCCTCTTCCTCTCTGGTGAGGCATCTGCAGGTCCAGTTTTTATTAAAATCTATCTTCTTCATCTCAAATCTTTACCCTTCTTACTTCTCCTCTTACCAGAGAAATTCTTTCTTCGCCCAGTTCCAGAATTCCGCCATCTGCATCCGCAGTAACCTCAATATATTCTCCATCCCATACCAGACGGACTGTTCCGTGGTCGCCCACCGGCAGAGTGCAGTCCAGATCTGCAAAATACTGAAGCTGCGGTCTCAGCACATAGGCCGTGCCTTCTTTATTGACAAGAGCCAGTCCCACAAAATATCTTGCCAGAAAATAGATCGGGCTTGCTGCCCACGCATGGCAGAGACTCTTTCCAAAATGATCACCATACATATCGTACTGTTCTTCCTTTGGAACAGATGGATCATATTCCTCCCAGAAAGTAACCGCACCAAGGTCAAGCATGCCTCCCCAGTAAGAACGAAGCTTGTCTAAAACCACATCAAGTCTGCCCATCTGGCACAGCACATCCAATTCAAAGAAGTTAAAATACGGTGTGGTGATCGCCGGGATCGCATCATTTTCGAGTACGTTTGCAAGAATCTTTTCCTGCTTTGCCGCATCTGCGATGGAGAATAAAACTGCAAAAATATTCGCGTGTCTTGTCACATTGCGTCGACCTGAGGTAAAGGAATCAATGTAAGCTCCTTTTTCTTCATCCCAGAAAAACTTCTCGATGGCAGCAGTCAGCTTTTCATACTCACATCTGTAGCTGCTTCCGTCTTTTCCAAGCTGCTCACTGATCTTTGCCATTGCAGCAAAGCATGCCGCATACAGCATCTGCTCCGCACAAAGCGGGCCATCCTTGTCCATATCCGCCCAGTCGATATAAACCCAGTCCTTTTCTTTTCCGATCAGGAAGCCATTTTCATCACGACGACCGCCGCAGAATTCCATAAGTGAAACCATCTTAGGATAAACCAGTTCCAAAAACTCCCGGTCTCCATAGCCTTCGTTATGATAATCCACACCAAGCAGCCACAAAAGCGAATAATCCACGATCGTATTAATGTGTCTTGTCATCGGGTCATTTCCACGAAGAGCCAGGATCGTTCTCTGGTCAATATCCGCATCTGCCATCAGATAACGGTTTACAAAAAAGCTCTGATAAGCATCACCGGACCAGATCCACTTGTCACGCTTTACCCCATCAATAAAAAAGATACCGCTGCAAAGACGGAAGGTATGCTCTGCCACAGCCCAGATCTGATTCAGCCGCTCTTCTCCACAATGGAATGCCGCTTTGACCGGGATATCCACATACTGGTGACGGGCTTTGAGGATAACTTCACCCGGAACACACTCCGGTATATATGCAAAATGAACTGCACAGCACGGACATTTGCCGGTTTTCTCATCCGGCTGCCAGCTGTAATAGCAGTTTACAGGGTCAATAGCCTCTTCCATGGATTCTCCACAGCAGATCAGCACCGGCTGATATCCGTTGACAAACTCCGCCTCCAGAACCGCATTCAGCTCTGTCTCAAATTCATAGAGCGTTCCGCCATTGTATTCTGTAACACTGACTGGCTCATATACCTTCTCGCTGTATTCCCAGACTGTCGGATTCTGCTCCGCTCTGGTAAAATATTTGCTCCTGCCTGCCGGAACAGGTTCCTGGTCATAATCCTCTGCCATCCATCCCTTGTCCGAACAGATCACATCTCCTTCTATATAAATACAAGGAAACGCCTCGATACAGCCTGCATGGACTGCAATCGCAATCTCGCCAGGTCCGCAGGTGATCTTCTTCCCAAACGGATATTTCTTTTCTCCTGCCAGCACATGACCGATTGCATTGGAGTACACCGTAAAAGAAGTTTCCGCATCCAGATGATAAGTCCGGCGAAAAGCTACTCGATTACGGAATCCCTCACTCTTCCAGAAAGCCGGCCATCCATAGCCTCTCTCTACACGGCTGAAGTTCTGCTTCATTCCATGATATAACTCAAAATCTCCAGGATACCAGATCCAATAACTTTTGTTCATTCCCATTCTGCCTCCATATCTTCTATATACTTTAACTATACGGGCTCACACTGTGGAAAGTCAAACACAGTTGGCGTTCATAAAATGCCCGTTCACGACAGCGGTATAAATTTCCCCAAAAACGCAAAAAGCCAGCCAGGATTTTACTCCTGACTGGTTCTATTGCATCTTAAATATCCTGCGGATATTTGTATTCAGTTAATCCCATCCACCAAATTTCTGGATGGTTTCCTCTACTCTGCGCTTTACTTCTGCTGCGATCTCGGTAGATTTCATATCTTTGTATTCTTCATAATACATTGGCTCGAGAAAATGCACCTGCACGGTAAGAGGCTTTGCAGATCCTGTGTCAAACGCCTTATAGGTGTCGATCAGTGCAACCGGCACGATCGGACATCTGGCTTTTGTCGCAGCCTTAAAGCTTCCGCCCTTAAACTCCTGCGGATGATTTCCATTCTTGCTTCGGGTACCCTCTGCAAAGATCAGATAATTTCGTCCGTTTTTGACCTCTTTTGTTACATTCAAGATAACCTGCATAGACTGGCGGATATCCTCCCTGTCCATCAGATATGCTTTCATGCAGGCAAAAACCTGCTTTAAAAACGGCACGTTACCGACTTCCTTCTTTGCCACTACGGAAAAAGGAATCGGGCATGCATCCAGAATTGCCAGGACATCATACAGCCCCTGGTGATTCGGATAAAATATAAAGCCATTTTCATCTGGAATATTCTCTATGCCATATGACTGAACCGTGATGTTTCCGCCCGTGTTCGCACGATGATCGATCTTCTTTAAGAGGGCATAACGCTCTCCTTCTGTGTAATCATCCACGTGTGCAGCATACTTGTTCAGCATAAACCATCCCCATGGAACAAACAGGATGTTCTTCAGTACCATTACAATGATTCTTCTCATTCTGCTCCACCGCCCCTTCAAGGATTGCTATTTTAATTTTGCAGCCAGCTTCTCTTCGTAGCCAGGATTCTTTTTGATAAACTTATCATAATCCGTTGTATAATCCTTATATACCTGAGTATTCATAAATTCCGCATATTTTTCTGCCGCTTGCTTGCTCAGATCATCGGTAATTTCTGATGGTGTTAATACATAATATTTACCATTGTCTTTTTTCTGTACCATATAAGTAGTAATACAAGGATATTTCTGACCATTTTTCAATACCAGATTATATGTGATATAGATATAGGTATTTTTGCCATTCTGATAAATCTTATCACACTGCGTAATTTCTGTTTTCTCTGCATCAAATGCACTGAAATATTTTACAGTAGCATCCATTTCCTGCTGCAGAGAATCATCTGCTTTGGAAACACCATAACATTTTTTAACCTTACTCTCGTTTCCACTCGTATAAGCCTCAATCAGAGTTTTTACAACTCTTTCCGGAGTCTTATGACTGACTCCACAGCCTTTTGCCGCAAAAACGATGATAATAATCAAGACAAGCAGTACACCTGCACCTGCCAGAGCCTGTTTTGGTAATCTGGCAAGTACTGTGTTTATGCCTGAACCTTTTGACTTTTTACGTCTGGTTCCAGAATTCTTACGCCTGGTTTGCGTTTTTCTTTTTGCTGCTGCAGTTCTTGAATGTCCGGAAGTAGTCTGACCGGATCTGCGTCTGACATTTGTTGCAGCCTTTTCATTATCCATGATTTTTTATTCCTCTGTACTGTCTGAATTTTCATCTACAGATTCTTCTTCAGAAACCTCTTCTATTGCTTCTGCATCCTCTGTAACTTCTTCTGGTTTCTTATCTTCATCTTTTTCACGGACTTTTGCAAAGCTTGCAACCGTCACTCCTTCAGAAAGATTGATCAGTTTAACACCTGATGTAATTCTTCCAAGAATAGAAATATCTGCGCACTGCAGACGGATAATGATACCTTCTGTAGTGATCATCATGATCTCATTTTCTTCGTTGACTGCTTTGGCTCCGATCACATTGCCGGTCTTTTCGGTGATCTTATAGCATTTCACACCCTTACCGCCTCTGTTCTGGCTGGTAAATTCGCTGATAGAAGTACGTTTACCCATACCATTCTCAGATACAACAAGCAGGTAATATCCCTGTGTATTGAGCTGCATTGCAACAACTTCATCACCATCAAGAAGGTTGATGCCACGAACCCCCATGGAAACTCGTCCTGTACTTCGCACATCAGTCTCGTTAAAGCGGATACACTGTCCATATTTGGTTACCAAAATAATGTCTTTTGTATTATCGGTAGCCTTAACCTCAATCAGTTCATCGTCATCTCTCAGAGAGATTGCTGCCAGACCTACCTTGCGGACATTTGCATAATCCTGGATCGGTGTCTTCTTAACAAGTCCCTTACGGGTAGCCATCATCAGATACTGACCTTCTTCAAACTTACGAATCGGGATAACTGCTGTTATACGTTCGCCTGGCATCAGCTGCAGAAGGTTTATAATTGCAGTTCCACGTGCAGTTCTTCCTGCCTCTGGAATCTCGTATGCTTTCAGTCTGTATACACGTCCAGTATTTGTAAAGAACATGACATAGTGATGCGTTGTGGTCATCATCAGTTCTTCGATATAGTCATCATCCAGAGTCTGCATTCCCTTGATTCCCCTGCCGCCTCTGTTCTGGCTGCGGAAGTTGTCTACTGTCATACGTTTGATGTAACCCAATTTAGTCATCGTAATAACGGTATTTTCTCTCGGGATCATATCCTCCATAGAAATGTCGTATGCATCAAAACCGATTGCTGTTCTTCTGTCATCACCGTATTTTTCAGAAATAGCAAGAATCTCCTCGCGAATAACACGAAGAAGCGTATTTCTGTCTGCGAGGATTGCTTTTAATTTGCGAATCTTTTCCATCAGCTCAGCATATTCTGCCTCCAGTTTTTCTCTTTCCAGACCGGTAAGAGCACGCAGACGCATGTCTACGATTGCCTGTGCCTGAACATCTGTCAGCTCAAATCTGTTCATCAATTCCTGCTTGGCAGCCTGAACGTTTTGAGATCCACGGATAATACGGATAACCTCATCAATATTATCCAGAGCCTTAAGCAGACCTTCTAATATATGAGCACGCTCCTGTGCTTTATTCAGGTCATATTTTGTTCTTCTTGTCACAACATCTTCCTGATGTGCAAGATAATGCTTGAGCATTTCCGGAAGAGTCAGGATCTTTGGCTGAAGGCTTCCATTGACTGCAACCAGACAAAGCATGATAACACCAAAAGTATCCTGAAGCTGTGTATGCTTGTACAACTGGTTCAGAACTACGTTCGCATTGGCATCTTTACGGAGATCGATACAGATCCGCATACCCTCACGGCTTGAATGGTCATTCAGATCTGTGATTCCATCAATTTTTTTATTACGGACAAGCTCGGCAATTTTTTCAATCAGACGAGCTTTATTTACCAGATACGGAAGTTCTGTAACAATAATACGGGATTTACCATTTGGCAGAGTCTCGATATTTGTCACTGCACGGACACGGATCTTGCCACGTCCGGTACGGTATGCTTCTTCAATTCCTCTTGTACCAAGGATTGTTGCTCCTGTCGGGAAATCAGGACCCTTAACGATGTCCAGAAGCTCCTCGATTGTAGTCTCCCTGTCCTCTTCGATGATATTGTCGATGATCTTAACTACCGCTCCGATCACCTCTCTTAAGTTGTGAGGCGGGATGTTGGTAGCCATACCTACGGCAATACCGGAGGTTCCGTTTACAAGAAGGTTCGGATAGCGAGAGGGCAGAACAACTGGTTCTCGCTCTGTCTCATCAAAGTTTGGCTGGAAATCAACGGTGTCTTTGTTGATGTCCGCCAGCATTTCCATGGAGATCTTGCTCAGACGTGCCTCGGTGTATCGCATCGCAGCCGCGCCGTCACCATCCACGGAACCAAAGTTACCATGACCATCTACCAGCGGATATCTGGTTGACCAGTCCTGTGCCATATTTACAAGAGCACCATAGATAGAACTGTCTCCATGCGGATGATACTTACCCATGGTATCACCGACGATACGGGCACATTTACGATGTGGCTTGTCCGGACCGTTGTTCAGCTCGATCATGGAATACAGAACACGTCTCTGTACCGGCTTCAGACCGTCTCTGACGTCCGGAAGGGCACGGGAGGCAATAACACTCATGGCATAATCGATATAAGACTTCTCCATGGTCTTCTGCAGATCCACCTCATGGATTTTATCAAAAATATTGTCTTCCATTTTCTATTCTCCTAGATATCCAGATTTTCTACAAAGCGTGCATTTTCTTCGATAAATTCACGTCTTGGCTCAACCTTGTCACCCATAAGAGTGGTAAAAGTCAGATCAATTTCAGAAGTTGCCGCCTCATCCATTGTCACACGGAGAAGAACACGTTTCTCCGGATCCATGGTTGTTTCCCAGAGCTGCTCTGCATCCATCTCTCCAAGACCTTTGTATCGCTGGATCTTATTGTTATTGTCACGTCCGATCTGCTCAAGGATGCTGTTCAGCTCTACATCGTCATAAGCGTACCAGACTTTTTTATTCTTTTCGACCTTATAAAGCGGTGGCTGTGCCAGATATACATAGCCTTGCTTGATCAGCTCCGGCATAAATCTGTAAAGGAATGTCAGAAGCAAAGTTGCGATATGAGCACCATCGACATCGGCATCGGTCATAATGATGATTTTGTGATAACGCAGCTTACTGATATCAAAGTCCTCATGAATTCCGGTACCAAAGGCTGTGATCATCGCCTTGATCTCTGCATTGCTGTAAATTCTATCCAGGCGGGCTTTCTCTACGTTGAGGATTTTACCACGAAGCGGAAGAATTGCCTGTGTGGCACGGTTACGTGCTGTTTTGGCAGAGCCACCCGCGGAATCACCCTCTACAATGTAAATCTCGCAATTTTCCGGGTTCTTGTCGGAACAGTCAGCCAACTTACCCGGAAGTGACATTCCATCAAGAGCTGATTTTCTACGAGTAAGGTCTCGCGCCTTACGGGCTGCCTCACGCGCTCTCTGCGCAAGGACAGATTTTTCAACCGTTGCCTTTGCCACTGCAGGATTCTGCTCCAGGAAGATCTCCAGCTGCTTGCTGACAACAAAATCAACGGCTCCACGTGCTTCACTGTTGCCCAGTTTCTGCTTGGTCTGCCCTTCAAACTGAGGTTCTTCTATCTTAACACTTACAATTGCAGTCAGACCTTCTCGAATATCATCACCACTCAGGTTCGGTTCGTTATCCTTGAGCAGTTTATTCTTTCTGGCATAGTCATTAAAAGTCTTAGTCAGTGCATTACGGAAACCAACAATATGTGTACCACCTTCCGGTGTATTGATATTATTTACAAATCCATAACTGTTCTCTGTGTAAGAATCGTTATGCTGCATAGCCACTTCGACCGCAACACCATCCTTCTGCCCTTCACAATAGATAACCTCTGGATAGAGAGCTTCCTTACTCCTGTTGAGGTAAGTAACAAACTCACGGATACCACCTTCATAGTGGAACACTTTTTCTTTTTCCTGATCTTCTCGGGTATCTTTTAAGACAATGCGAAGCCCCTTGGTAAGGAAAGCCATCTCACGAAGACGCTGTTTCAGAATATCATAATCATAAACCGTCTCTTCAAAAATTTCTTTATCCGGCAGGAATGTAACTTTCGTTCCTGTCTCCTCTACCTCACATACGCCAACCTCTTTGAGAGGGTACATAGTATGTCCTCTCTCGTAACGTTGCTGATACTTTTTGCCCTCGCGGCAGATTGTAACCTCCAGCCACTCAGACAATGCATTTACAACCGAAGCACCTACGCCGTGGAGACCACCGGATACCTTGTACCCTCCACCGCCAAACTTACCACCCGCATGAAGGATGGTAAATACAACTTCTACTGCCGGTATTCCAGCCTTGTGGTTAATTCCTACCGGGATGCCTCGTCCGTTATCCGTTACTGTAATGGAATTATCCGGATTGATGCTAACCTGGATCTCAGTACAAAATCCAGCTAACGCCTCATCTACCGCATTGTCAACAATCTCATATACAAGATGATGCAGGCCCCGGCTGGATGTACTTCCAATATACATACCAGGTCTTTTACGAACGGCTTCCAGTCCTTCCAGAATCTGGATCTGGTCCGCTCCGTACTCTGTATTCTCTCCGCCCATAGCTTCCTCCTGTCTTATTCTATATTCATTATAATGGAAACCGATACATCGAATGTTTTCGCAGTTACCGGTTTCCAGATAGGCATAATAATACCAGATTATTATAGCACAAAAAAACCCCTTTGTGTTAATTAAAAAGAAGGATCTTATCTCAGATCCTCCTTCTCTTATTTACCTGCTATTTTAAGAGATACTGATAAACATCTCTTTTGGAAATACCACGATCCTTTGCAACCTGCTTCATGGCATCTTTTCTGACCATTCCCTGTTTCTCATAGATTTCCATATGTTCTTCTATAGAAATTGCCTCCCAGGATGCAACTTCTTCTTCCTTGATTTCCTGACGACTTTTTCCCTCTATGACAAGCACACACTCCCCAAGTGGTTTTTCTTTCTCATAATGGAAAATCAGTTCATCAATTGTAGAATGAAAAGCTGTCTCATGTTTCTTGGTCAGTTCTCTGCAAAGCGTCATTCTGCGATTTCCCAGAGTTTCTCTCAGATCACGCAGTGTTCGAACAAGCTTATGAGGAGCCTCATACAAAATAATCGTACGTGTCTCATTAACCAGTTCTTCAAGGACTTCTTTTCGTTCTTTCTTTTCCATTGGAAGAAATGCCTCAAATGCAAAACGTCTGGTTGGCAGCCCTGATAATGTAAGTGCTGTAATACATGCTGCCGGTCCCGGAAGAGATGTCACTTCTATTCCTGCCTCATAACACATAGCTGCCAATTCTTCTCCAGGATCAGAAATTCCTGGCGTACCAGCATCTGTTATCAGTGCAATATTCATACCATTTTGCATTTTTTCAATCAACGTATACGCTTTTTCTATTTTGTTATATTCATGATAACTGGTCATCGGAGTTTTTATTTCAAAATGATTGAGTAATTTAATACTGTTTCTGGTGTCTTCTGCTGCAATCAGGTCTACTTCTTTTAACGTTCTGAGAACTCGAAGCGTGATATCCTCCAGATTGCCGATTGGTGTTGCACAAAGATATAATTTTCCACTCATCCGGTAATCTCCTTTCGCTCAGATCATTTCATATATTTCAAGAATATTTTTTGTATAAACACCTGGTTTCTCATAGACAATCAGAGGTTTTTCTACTGTTATCCTGGAATTTCCGCCCTTTCTTGCCTCAATCAGAACCATATTAGGTTCTCTGTCAATATATGGGTATACCAACTGCATTCTCTTTGGCTCAAGACGATATTTCATAAGTACCTGAAATATTTCAGCCAGCCGAAATGGTCTGTGAACCATATAAAAGCGGCCACGTTCTTTCAGTACTGCTGATGCCTGTCTGACCACATCATCCAGTGTACATAAAATCTCATGTCGGGCAATTGCCTTGGCCATATGCGGATTCTGAAGACCATGCTGTCCAATCATATACGGAGGATTGCTTGTTACTGCATCAAAAGAAGCTGCCCCAAAAATTTCAGCAGCTTCTTTTATATCTCCGCATACAATGTCGATATTCTCTTCCAGATGATTATACAATACACTTCTTCTGGCCATATCCACACATTCATTCTGAATTTCAAGTCCTGTCAGATGTGTTCCTTTACCCTTAGCTTTCAGAAGTATCGGAATAATTCCGGTTCCTGTTCCCATATCCAGAACTCTTTCTGACTTTCGGATATCTGCAAATCCAGATAACAGAACTGCGTCCATTCCAAAACAGAATTTTTCCGGATTCTGTATCACATAAAAACCATTTTGAAGGTCATCGACCCTCTCCTCCGGATATACCAGATCATTCTGCTGATTTTTTTCCATTGGATTTGGAATCTCCTTCTCTTTCCTCAAATTCCTTAAGTTCTTTATCTGTACATCTGGCTTTCTTTTTGCGTGGACGGAATTTCAGTTCACCTACCGGATATTCCTGAATTTCCTTCTCATCATTTATTTCAACAATTACCTTTACTCTCTGTCTGAGGACATTCACACTGTGAACAGCGCCCTGTAAACCATCCGGCAATGTAACGATATCACCTATTCCCGGAAGTTTCTTATTCAGTTCCTCATATGTTTCCTGTTCATTTTTCAAACAACACATGAGTCTGCCGCATACACCTGATATCTTCGTCTGATTCAATGACAGATTCTGCTCTTTTGCCATTTTAATAGACACTGGTGCAAATTCAGAAAGATACGTATGACAGCAAAGCTGTCTTCCACAAATTCCGATTCCTCCAAGAATTTTTGTTTCATCTCTGACACCAATCTGTCGAAGTTCAATTCTTGTCTTAAAGATAGCTGCCAGATCCTTTACCAGCTGACGGAAATCAATTCTTCCATCGGCAGTAAAATAGAACAGCACCTTATTATTATCAAACGTATATTCTGCATCTATAAGTTTCATTTCAAGACCATGTTCACGTATCTTCTTCTGACAGATTTTAAATGCTTCTCTTTCTTTCTGACGGTTTTGTTTTTCCTTGTCCTTATCTGCCTGCGTAGCAACGCGAAGCACTTCTTTCAACGGATGAACAACTTCATTCTCTCCAACTTCCTTTGGTCCAAGCACGACCCGTCCAAACTCAACTCCACGGGCAGTCTCTACAATTACATGATCACCAATCTGCATCTTGTAGTTTTTCGGATCAAAGTAATAAATCTTTCCTACATTTCTAAATCTTATACCAACAATTTTCGTCATTCTATCTCTCCCTGATCGTCAGGAACAGAAGTTCAAGTGCAAGTTCAAAA
>ERZ1034952.870-NODE-870-length-26795-cov-46.883695_pt1 | contig 26795 bp, 27 predicted proteins | sample MGYA00520625_ERZ1034952 | MGnify/ENA primary metagenome ERZ1034952 (study PRJEB33766, sample SAMN09781773) | gut metagenome | biome: gut microbiome | host: Homo sapiens | place: Madagascar | study: EMG produced TPA metagenomics assembly of the PRJNA485056 data... | reverse complement strand
CTCCACACAATCTCAAAACTGTAAAGATGTGCTTGTATTTATCAAACAACAGTTATTACTGCTGGTCGATAGCTTTGTTAGAAATCCAACCACCGAGAGAAGGCACATAAACCCATCCGGTGGCAATGTTAAGTTCCTGCCCACCCTTAACCTGTGTGATGGCAGTAGAATCAGCAGAAGGAAGCTTGCGAATGTTCCAGTTACCCTTCTTAACCGTTACCTTTTTGCAGTTCATTTTGATTGTTTTAGAACTGATTCCGATAGCAGAAGGGGCACCGGGCTTGTCCGCGGTTGTACCATCAATTGTAATGCCAGGATCTTTGTCCAGATATGTAAGATATGGGCATTTACCCCACCACTTCCAAGGTCTGAGTGCGAGCTTGGTCTTAACCACACCGTATTCGTGTCCTCTTGCCTCGATAACTTCACCGTTACCGATATAGACACCCACATGACCACTCATGAATACGAGTACACCTGGGATATCAGGCATGGTTGAGATAGCACCTCTCTCGGAGCAGTTAGCTCGCATCATATTTGCAGACACGTCCTGTGAGCCGTCATACTCAGGTGTAGATGTGGGAGTGTCAGACCAGAGATACCCCTTAATCAGACCTACACAATCGTGGACTCTTTTGCCGTACTGGGACGGGAAGTTATTGTAAGCAGTCCCTTCCCATTTATAGAACTTGGGCCACTGTTTCTTCTTGGAAGCGTACAGTGCCTCTGTTCCGATCTGACCGAATGTGCCATACCAGTAGGGGAGACCCAACTGAGCCTTGGCGTATGCGACCAGACCGTAGTTTGTCTTAATCATTTTGAATTTCTCCTTATTCAGTAATTTCGTCATACGTCTTTTCAAAGATGTCCGGTTTGCAGGGATATTTTTCGCCGTTGACACCTGTGATGATATAATCACCAATAGAAGCAGTCATATCACCTTCAAGAGTGTGAATTATGACTTCTTTGTCAGTCTGATACGCTTCTACCACGACTGGTTTTTTGCGATACTTCCTTGTCTTAGTCATGTTTAATCCTCCTTATTCAGATGTGATAACTGGAATGTCGAATTTCTTAAGTTCTGCTTCCAGCATGTTTATTTCATCTCTGATCAACTGGCGCTCTCTGCTTAATTCTTGAATATCATACGGAGCCGAGTAGCCCATCAATGCATATTCATAGCATTTGGCTATTTTCCAGTCGCCTATAGGACTAGAACTATCCGACAGCTGCCAGCGGTAGTTAGCAATTTTCTGCTGGATTTCATTGTATGCATCCATTTGTCGCACCTCCTATTTAACCAATGCAGAAACAAGGGCGGACAGCAAGTACAACTCCCGCCCCGTTGCGTGTTGTATTACCATTGCTAGTCATAGCCACAAAGTCATTTCCACCAGCAACTGCGTTTAGCCAATACCAGTTACGGTTACAAATATATTTTGATTCCATTCTAAACAACGGAAATTGCTTAGAATTTATACCTGCGTCATATTTGTTCCCCCACAGATTACTGCCATACACTTCTGGTTCGGACATCTGATTGATTTTTACATCAGTCCACGCCCAGCCACTCGCTTGATTTCCGGTTATATTATTGCTCAGGATTTCACGATGCGACAACAAGTGATTGTTGAGTTTCGCTGAAAAATGTGCATTATACATAGGTAATACCGATGCGAACATAAAACTACCAGTGTATCCTCCATTAGTTGTATTTGTGCCGTTCATTCGATTGTTACCGATAACTGCATCAGGCACAACAACAGCATGATGCTGTGTAAACGCCGTATCACCAGTATTCAGATAGGTATCCAGTCCCACAATGCGGAATTTTGTATTGTATGTGACCGTCTGAGTACTTTCCACCAGTGATTTTGTACCATCATCGCCGACCTGTTCCACAAAACAGGGAACATTTTCAATGCTTCCCGATAATGTGAAATAGTCTCCAATGTAAATGTCAGAAAACGAGCCATCAGCAATCATAGCGCAGATATCGTCAATAGTATAGCCTTTGGCGAATAAATCATCGCCACGGAATATATTATTATGATTTTCTGCAATTCTGGTAATCCATTCGGTCTCGTCCTCAGCAGGAAAATCGGGCTCGCCGTTAACATAGCGCTTAACGTCTTTTTCGTAGTTCTGGGCAATTTCTTTTGCGGTCAGCGCTTTGCTGTATGCCGCCAGACGATAGAAATTATATGCGCCTACCGCATAATTAGTATCACCTGCGCCCAAACAGCCCAGATACGTATTTTTGGTTGATTTCTTGTAGTCGGATAACGTTTTTGTTCCGACCAGTGCACCGTTCATATAGAACTTAAACGCCTGTCCGTCATAGGTTATAGCCAAACCATATGGCGTTTTCTGACTGAATGCTGTGGCGATATTCAAGTAACTTGCCGATGCCTCAGAGCGTATAGATGCGATCAGCTGACCATTTTCAGTATAAATACCGAAGCCTGCCTTATCGTAACAGCTGATTATATCATTTTCACCTGTAGTTCCGCCTGTTATTTCAACAAACAATTCTACAGTAAAACGGTCATAATCAATCATGTCAGGTATCTTCATCGCCGTTGCAATACCAGTCTGTTTGATGTAGTGGTTAGATGATATCAGTCCGGAACCACTGCCGTCTGTATATCGGCTCATAGTCTGACTGTTCACCATATCGACCCATGTGTTACCGTTTGTGGCGTGTTTAGGAGGGAAGTTATAGATGCCGTCATAGAACATCTTTGCGCCTGCTACGTATCCCAGCGATGTAGGGGTTATATCAACTGATTCACCACCCCCTTTCGACTGCGACTTAAAAGGGCTAGCACCATCATCAGTCAAGATTATACCAAATGTAGATGGTCCCTTGAGATAGAACTTGTTCTGGCCGCTACGAATAGGAATACGGATTGCATCGCCCGCTGCAATAGTCAGATAGTTGCTATCGACTCCGGGATCTACATCACCGTCGAGCATAACCTGAGCATCTTTGTCAAGATTCTTGACCCAAGCATAACGAGGCAGCTTCTTAGGCTGATCCACAGATGCAACTTTTATATCATACTCTGAGGGAATGATGATCGGAGTCGCAACGTTGAGAACAGTAATTGTGTTTATAACGTCTTTTAAGGAAACATCAATAGTGATATCTCCGATATTAGTATCTGCCATAAATTATCACTCCTTTATGTAGCAGAGTTTGATACTATCCAGTGATCGGTATACGTGTTAGCGTTAACGCTACCGCGATCGACTTTACGATAATTACTTGCCGTATCACGAACCGTGCCGTCTTCATTGTAACGTGTCATGCTGTAGTGGATTTCGCATGTGCTCGAACCATAAGTTATAGAATCTATTTTGAATAATGGCTCCTTGGTGGTAGCTTCATTCCATCCGTAGTCGGTTGAATAGCATCTACCAGTAACAGACTCGCCAGTATTCAGATTTGTCACAGTATATTTGTATGACATTGTCCAATACTGGGCTTGAGTTGGGTGCGGAGTCTTCTCGACCCAGAACTTGATTTCGACAGAATTACCAGAGTTGGTCACTGTATCGAAATCGCCTTCCGATATATTCAGGTAATCATTGGTTTGATCAGTATTTCCAGTGTCCATAGAATTATCTACGGATTTACCGTCATCAGTGGTATTTGTTCCGCCACCATTAACTGCATATTCGTATAAATCTTTATAGATACTTGAAACCACTACCGGATCGAACCCATCACATGAATAATCTTTAGCATAATATGTACCAGGTTCGGATACAGATAATGCAGTTATTGTAGCATCAACGGGAACATTTATATTTCCGTAATGCCAGCCGAGATTATTACTACCGCCTGTTTTACTATACAAAGCTCCATCACGATAGATGTCACCGTCTGGAGTAAGCGAGTATGTACCATTCTCAGTGAAACTGAAGGTTCGAGTAGTTCCGGGCATAACGATTACGTGAAGTGGATCGTAAGCGATAATTCCTTCTGCTTTTTCATCATCAGTTGGTTCATAGTCGCCATTGTCCCAAATCTCAAGTTCTTTAGCAGTTCCAGTCACACCCGAACCACCATTTATCATGAGAAGAGCTGCTGATCGAAAATCCATAATGTCACCTCAACTATATACCGCTTGAAGAAACACGGGATGCTCATCTGAAAAACTTCCAGCGTTTACCCAACCGCCTCGTAAATACCATGCAAAATACGCTTTGTTAGCACTAACTTTCTCATTTCCAGAGTAAGTATTACCTTCAACTTGCAATTCACCGAGAGTAATACATATCTTTTCTATACGAAAATTTATCAAAGAAATGCCGGATGCTGTTGTACTTGTATACCAATAACGAGTCGCCATACCAGAATAAACATCACCTGTTTTAAGATTAGTCATTTCGCACTGTAAGCATTTCTGATATTCTAAAAACGCTCCAGTTTGAGTATTATTAACTTCCTCGGTTATGGTATAAAGCCGTACTTTAACGCTGGTCTTTGGGTCGACCACTACAACCTCATTATTTATTGTGAGTCCAGCCCAGCCAGTCCAAGTAGTCTCTATCGCATTATCCAAGGTTATCTCATTTCCATCTTTGTCAGTGATTCCAGTATCAATATTCTCGCCATTTCCCTTAGCCTGCTCGTACAATTTCTTATACTTGTCACTCACAATAACAGGATCGAACCCATTACATGAGTAACTGTAGGCATGATAGGTGCCAGGTTCTGATACTGACAATGAATTGATGACAGGATTAGTGTCAACATTGACAATTATTGGATTCCAAGCATACTTGATCGGGGAATCGATACGATATGAACCATTTTTCGTAAATGTGACAGATTGCTTATCAAAGTCGGTAACATTGACGTGCACTGGAGTATATCCGATGTAGCCAGCATTTTTGTCATCGTCGCTTAATGCGTAATCACCATTTTTGGTAATTGTAATTGGCTTGACTTTACAAGACGATCCATCACTGTCACCCATCATTATCATAGCCGCCTCAGCGAAAGTCATTCAGAGACCTCCTCTATGACAGACTTGAAGTTGTACCGCACGTTGCCTGTTCCATCAGCTGTAATGGTCTGCTTGTATCGACCACCTTGGAAATAAGCAACTACAGTATTATCATCGATCTTCTGGATTTTGGTCTCATTCTCAAAGAATAGCTGCTTGCCAGTGATGGCGACTACGCCTACTCGAAGACCTTTGAAAATCTGTTTAAAGGAAAACCGTTTCAGTACGCCTTCTACATCCATAGCAAACCCTCCTTTACATTAAGAATGCTACTCCAACACCATCTGGAACGATGTAAAACATGCCGTAATTCTCGCCGATAGTAACTTTCTTACCAGCAGTCATATTTTGAGCATATTCACTCGAATAGAAGTGTTGAGTCATAGTTTCCGGTGTCATCAAGCCAGGTTCAGAAAACGTATAAGAGTTATTAGCGGGGTTAAGGAAGTCGATTGAGGTCTGTGTAATAGCGAAAGTCTTGTCTATATTATGCGGTGCGGACACGACTTCCATACTCTGACCAAGCTCTATCTTATCAACATCTACATCAAGCAAGCTTAAATCCACTGCTTTGATTGTAAATGACATTGTTCCTGTACCACCGCCAAGCTGAATAATATTCAAGGCAGCCTGTTCCAGCTTATCTCGATCCTCGATCATATCAAAATTTATAACCTTGTCGATGGGACCGGAATCGCCTTCTACGCCACCTTGAACATAATATTGTCTGTCTTTCAAATCGACATGGGAGTCGAGCGGATCCTTACCGTTATCATTGTAGATATTAAGGCTGCCCGATCCGAGAGGTATGATGTTATTATACAGCTCATCACCACTTATAAATTCCTCAAAGTCGATGAGATTTTTTGCAAACTCTACTTTTTGTGTGCATGCCCCGGACGGAAGCTGACACAATTCAACATTGGTTATTACTCGGCCGTTCTCGTCAATCGACCATGACGGTATCATCGAGTAATTATAGTCTTCGATGATTCTATTTTGAATTTCTGTGAAGACCGTATCATAAGAGTCGCATCCAGTAATGTCAGCATCGGTTCCGAGCGTGATATTAGAGACCATGAATGTAACCTTACGAGCCGCTGAGCACCTGTAGTTATACACCCCGATTATATAGTCAAGATGTTCCTGCTTGGTTTTAGGCTGAACAGTCCATTCTTCAAGTATGTGGGTCTCTTTAAAGGTTTCAATCTCATCGCCTTTAGCTTGGATTTGTTTATCCAGTGTCTTAGCTGCAGATGGCTGCTCGTCTTCGTTTATAGCAGCTCGCTTAGTGTTGAGTTCGGCAAGTTCTGTTTCCAGAGCACCGAGAGTAACTAAGTTAGCAGTGTAATCGCCACTTTGAATCCAATACTGATAGGGAGCGAGACATATATCATTTAAGAATGCCAACGCTCCCTCACAAGTAATCACCTTATTTTTGTAGAAATCTCTTCGAATGCCGAAGACTCGACCAAACCAGACTATCTTATCGTCTCGTTTGATCATTATCTGGGTCTTCAGTTTCTTGAAATCTCCATAACGAGGATGCGAGTAAGGTATAGTAAGCGTAGCGTCGCCTGCCTGATCCACCTGAGCATTGAATGAACCAGCTGTGAGTACATAACCTTCCTCGACTTTATCGGGGGAATATACAAGAGCTGGTGTTGTGTCCAGCAGATCGAAATAAGCGTATACGCTATACATTTAATTCACCTCATAACATTTTAGTTTTACCGTCAAGAGTGTATTTATACGGGCCTACATCATAGTCAACGGTTATTTTACTATAATGTATACTGGAACTCGAATCCCATTTGCTAACCCATACGCGTCCCTCATAGTAATAGTTCGGATCATCATTGAAGATAATCTTCTTCTTACTACCATTAAGATACGCCATTACCGTAGAGAACATATCACTCCATTCCTTAAACCCATTCTGGACAAGGAATTCGATCGATCCTGTACGGTTGTTATATACTGGTTTGCCTGAGACAACCTCGGATAAATCTATGACACCGTCAGCCCCCGGGATATCAACTGTAGAAGTCTTCTGCGTCGGGGGATTTATGACGGGTCTTGTCATAGGAACGAGGTGCCAGTCAATCCAAGAATTCTTCGACTCAGTTGCCGATTTAAATGTTACTGAATGGAAATTATTGGCGGCAATCTGGTCTATCTCGTCTTTAGTAGGCATTATCCACCTCGTCTTTTCATAGTAGCCCTATCGCCAAGTGACTGATCGATGCCGCTTGTAAGTTGGCCAACGAGCGCACCAGTATCCATGACAACCTGCATATTATCAAGTCTATCATTGATTGTGGTGAACTGTATGTTGACATCATTTCTAAGCTGCGTAAGCTCGTTGATAGGGTTAATTGTATCGAGTTTACCACAAATATCAGTGTTCATCTGAATAACTGCTCCGAGAAGAGCCGCATCGTTAGCATTAATATTCGCGGTGCTGTTTATAAGGGTGTTAGGAACAGTCAGACCGCCAGCACCAAACATGGTATTCAACTGACCCATGCCAAGCTGAACCTGAGAAAGGTCAAGCACAGGAGTGATAACAGGGCTAGTATTAATTCCATTTTGAATTGCGGCGTTGAGCTTGCTTACGATGTTATTCATCATATCAATGCTCGTTTGAGTGTTCACATCGAGTATACCGAGATCGGTAGATACATAGTTGCCGATACCACTTGCAAACTTGTTCAGTTCGTCAGTGAAACCTTCGATGAGACCCTGAGCAAGATATCTGCCGACTTCATCTCTCATTACAGTTGAAGGAGAGTGAATGCCGAAGAGTTTCTTAAGACTATCGGTAATCTTAGCACCACTCATGTCAATAAGATTGAGAGATGCTTCGGTTTCGTCCGAGAATCCATTCGCCAGACCAGCTGCAATATTAACGCCGATAGTCTTAGCAGAATCAGGAAGCTCGTTTACAGTATCAAGCACGTTCTGAACATACGCCTCGGTAGCAGACTGAAGCTGATCGCCGTAAAGGGTCTTAGCGAGTTCATCGCCTGCATTCTGGTATTTCTCATAGTTATGAGCTAGAGCGGCAAGCTCTTGGTCGGTCTCGGACAAGAGGTAATTTGCAGTAGCAGTACCTTTTTCTACGTCCATGCCCTCAAAGAGAGACATAAGCGCATCCGATCCACTTCTCTTCTGCAGCTCTTTCAGTTTATCAATGTATTCGTTAAGAGCCGTTGTACCATTACGTATCTTATTCGTGAACTTGGCATCAACGACAGTGTCGTCACCCTTAGCAGATTCATTAGCTTTCTTGTAGACCGTAATTTCCTTCTCGAGAGACTTAATACTTTTTTCAAGCTGAACAACCTGATTGGATTCCTTGCCATATTTTGCAATGGCGGAATCCTTCTGATCATTAAGCTCTTGAAGTCTTGTCTCCAAAGGTTCGAGGCCTTGCTCATAGAGATCGTTCTTTGTAGTGAACGTCATCAGATCGGCCATGTCTTTGGTTACGTTGCCCTTAAGCTTGTCGATCTTGGACTGAATAGTCTTAATCGTATTCTCAAAGTCTTTATTCAGATTATCCATGTTCTTCTGAACATAATCAGACATCTTACCTTGAGCATAATCAATGAGACCGACCTGATCCTGGGTGTACTTCTTGAGAAGTGCTGTATACTTGGCATCATATTCGGACTGAGTAATACGACCTTCCTTATAATCTTCTATAATAGCGTCATACTCGGATTTGGCCGTCTGCAGTGTAGAACTGTATTCAGTACCGAGGTCTTTGTAATACTTGGTTATGTCAGACTGGGCAATTGAGAGGTCTCCACTAAAGAGACTCGTTATACCATCCAATCCAAACATACTAGCGATAGATGATGTATCTCCCGAGATTATTCCGGTAAAGAAATCCTTGGTCGAATCAGCATAACCTGAAACAGTATCTTTTATACCATCCCAAGTAATTTTACCTTCTTTCTCGGTTTCAGCAGCTGCTTTAGTAGTTGATGCCGTTACTTCTGCAGTTTGTGTTTCGGTCTCGTTGGTAATATCACGAGTTATCTTACGTGTAGTCTTAATAGCCTCGTCAGCCTGGTGCTGTTTCGCCTTCAGAGATCGTTTGAACATACGTTTACTTGATTTCTGACTTTCGTCGTCGCCAAGGACGCTTACCTTACCAGAAAGGCTCTGGAATACGCTCAACACGTCTGCATACTTCTGAATACTAGAAGCATCTATCGAAGCAGTATTGTTTATCATATACACGAGAGCATTGATCATCGCGATATACGAATCCAAACTGGATGAGGAGATCTTACCCATTTTGATATAGAAGTTGCCCGCTGCTACTGTTATAGCATTGAGCATCTTCTTGAAATCATCAACGGCGGTTGTCGATCCTATTGAGACTACGCCTTCTGAAACATTCTTGATTACTGTTACAAGTTTTTCCGAAGCCGAAGACATATTGCCAAGACTAGCGACCTGATCTTCGGTAACGCCGGTTACATAAGTAAATGCACCATTGAGACCATCGAGATTTGTGCCTACGATAGACCAGTCCACGTTATTTTTGTTTAGTCCATATAACTTGATAGCATCTTGAAGCCGTATAAACTTGGACATCGTGGTGATTGCAGCGTTAACTGAACTGAAATTCATAGTACCGACAGACATCGTATCACTAAACGATTTCAATGCAGTACCATAATCCACCAATCCAGTAGACAATACCGACCAATCCAGGGTGCCAGTGAAGAACTCAAAGAGGGCATTGGGATCTTCTGGAAGAGCATCCGATAATTCTATCAGCTTATCAGTAGCATCAATTCCATTCTGCATGCTTGTGGCATCGATGAGTTTGGATTTTATGGAGAAACTCTGAAGAGCTGTTGCATAACTGGAAAGTCCCTGACTAAACGTAGCCCAAGTGGTATCCCCAAATAGAGCACCTAACGCGCCTCCAGATTCGGGTATCTTGGAATTTACAACAGCCAGATCTTCAGTAGCATCCTTGCCCTTCTTCATTCCTTCAACATTTATACTATTACATATCGTGCTGAATGTAACAAGAGATATACCGTACTCATTTAAGCCTTCCTTAAATGTAGTCCAAGTATTATCGCCTGCAAGTTTGGCCCATATACCACCCGAGTTGGGTATCTTTTCGTTTGCTTTCGCCAAACTTTCGGTAGCATCTGCGGCCTTCTTTGCGCCTTCTACACTAATGTAATCGCCTCGCTTGGCGAATGTCATTAACGCAGTTCCGTATTCACTAAGACCAGCACCGAAAGTAGTCCAAGTATTATCGCCCACGATACCAGCCCATATTCCACCTGAATTGGGTATTTCACCGTTAACTTCTGCGAGCTGATCAGTAGCGGCTACAGCCTTATTCATTCCAAATCGACTGAGGCCGTTACATGCTACACTGAAATCGACAAGGGCGGTTCCGTATTCGCTAAGACCTGTACTGAATGTTGTCATACTATTGTTGCTATCGGTAAGTGCCTCAAAAGCCCAAATATCGTTAGCAAGTAAGTCAGCAACTTGTGCCATAGCAGTTGTCGCATCGACGGCATTTTTGAGTCCGCCAGCGTCAATTGTTTTGGCTTTGTCTGAGAAATCAGTAACAATCTCTGTGAACGGTCCAAGATTGTCCTTAAGATTGTCCATAGACTCTTTATTCTTCTTTACGGACTTTATCTTGTATGTTCCGTCAAACAGTGTTTTGAACATGTCAACGAGATTACTTACCGCTTCGATTTTATCAATCGTTATGTTGTCGCAGTCATCAAGGAATCCCATGACATTAGTCATAAAATCGCTCAACAAGGTGCCTATAGCAGGAAGTCCAGAAAGACTCGCCACAACACTATCTGAGAGAACTTGGCCGAGTCCTACAAACAAGTCACTAAGAACCTGAAGACCAGACTGAAGACCTGTATAATCACTGTCAAGCTCTTCCTGAAGTGATCCGATTAACAATACCACAGCATACAATGCCGTTATAAGAGTTATGGTAGACAGGATGCCCGTCATCGTGGCTTGTATACCCATCAATCCGCCAACCGCCATAACGTCAAGTGCTGCCGCAACTGCTATAAGCATTACTGATATTCCGCCTATAGTCGACAACGAGGTTTGGAGATCAAATTTCTTTGATATAGCATCTATACCAAGAACCAGACCCGATACCAAACCAACGACGCCGGTCATAGCAAGAAGACCAACTGTCATTTTTCCGACATTGATCTGTACATCGTCGCAAGCATCCACGATATTCTTAAATGCAGGGCCCATGACAAGCATAAGTGCACTTATTCCAGCGATGGTAGCTATAGACGATTCGGTTCCGGCATATTTCTGTATCGCTTCAACTGCAACCATGACGCCACTTATAGCAGTGAGAGTTGCAACCATTACGCTTATCTTTTTAAGTGTGTTTCCTACATCTCCATTGGCAATCTTATTAGCACTATTAACGATGCTGGTGAATGATACGCCAAGGGCAACCATAGTAAGACCGAGAGCCTCAGCTGCTTTTATCAGTTTATTTTGATCAAACAGATCCGAGCCAAGAATACCCAATGCGACAACCATGCCGGAGAGAACGAGACCTATATAAATAATAGATTTTTGAGCATTTTCGGCACGCTTACTTACAGCGAGCAGAAGTGACATTATTCCGCCGATTGCTGTAATGGCTGCGACGCCCTTTATAAGTCCCTCTGTATCCATTAAGCTGAATGCTGCTACAGCCGCCGTAAGAGCTACCACAGAACCCGCGAACGCAAGTAGCATTATTCCAGCCTTAGCGGCATGCTCACCGGCATATTTTGATACTGCTACAAGAGCACTTGCCACCGCACCAAATGCACTAACGACTACCAATCCCTTAAGAATAGTAGATGCTTTGAGTGTTCCTATAAGTCCAATACCAGCAGCAAGAGCTGAAACTGCTAATGACAGTCCAAGAGCTGCCGCACCGGCTTGCCATGCATACTGCGAGACATCTTTACTGATTACTTTAAGCAAACTACTCATCGCAGCGGTTACAGCTATAAGAGATACAAGTGATTTAAACCATTTTCGACTTGATGATGCATCGGGGAATGCATCGAACGCACCGACAAGTAACCGAATAGCGGCTGACATAGCCAATACTGATAGTGCAATGCCGAGGGTATTCTCATCACATGCCTTAGCGATGAGACCCAACGCCAGGAGGAATCCTGTTATCTGAAGCGCTACTCCAGCAGGAAGGGCTTTGACATTGCTTAGTTCCATCACAGCGTTAAGTAAAGACTTAAAGGAAATTGCGAGGGCTAATACAAATATTGATGCCTTACCAAGATTCTTAGACACGAGTCCTATCAGAGTAACCGAACCAGCGAATGAAAGCATTATAACCATCATCGCTTCGAGCGATGAGCTAAGAGTTGTCCAATTCTTGGTGTTGTCAATAACAGCGCTTAACTTCTCGAAAGCATCGACCATTATAATCAATGCACCTGCTATCGCAAGAATGGTAAGAGGAGCAGTGTTTACGACCTTATCACCAGAGAGTTTTGACAAACCGACTGAAATGAGACCAACGGCACCCATTGCTATTACCATCTCAGCAAGTAGACCAGTAGCTTTAAGTATCTTATCCGAGTCTATCGACGCAAGAAGTGTGAGTGAAAGAGCAAGTATACCAACACCAGCAGCCAATTCCAGAACAGCTTCCGCCTGAGTTTTAAACGCCTGCTGTTTAAGAACATTCGAGAATGCACTAATGGCACCCTTTACCGATTTGAGAATGCCAGTTACAGGTTCAAAGCTACTTGCAGCATTAGTAAGAGCGTTGGTTATCTTATCAACAGTCTTAATAACCGCAAATGCATTAACTGCCGAGAATACAACACCCCAGTTAAGCTGAGAAAATGTCTTCTTAATAGCATCGACTATGATGGACGCCTCTGATAAGAAATTATCAAGAGGTCCTCGTACCTTAGCCAAACTACTCTGAAGTGAGCTGATGAGATTCGTCTTAAGATATGTTCCGAAACCAGTGAAGTCGCCTTCCATTTTGAATAGTTCGTCGATCACCATCTCACGGAACGATGCAAATAAACTTGGGAGATCACTAAGGTCTATATGACCTAAAGATTTGACATACTGTATGAAATTCTTGATAAGGGTAATAGCATTGCCGAAATGTTCATTCATGAACTTTCCGACATTCTCAGCACCAGTCTGAATCTTAGCGAATACAGTCTGAGCTATCTCGGTTTCCATTATCCTATCTTTGAACTCGCCAAGATATGTCCATGCATTAGCAATTGCATCACGTATCTTTTCAAGAGATGTCTGGATAACATTATTTTCCTTCATCCACTTACGGAATGCCACGATGTTGTCACCAATGGAAGCGGTGAATCCGAGTATGTTACCGGCATCGATGTTGACAACGTTACCAAGTTCCTGCAGTGCGAACTTAAGAATTCCACCTGCAATATCGCCGACAATACCAAAGAGCGAGAAAAGTCCAGAGAATGTACGTATAAGTTCGTTTGAATAGTAACCAACATTAGCAAACGCCTCTGTGAGTTTATTCAACGAAGTGAGGAATGACTTTATAGGTTTAGCGCCAGTATTAAAGGTCTGCTTAAATGCAAGCTTTACTGATTTAGCAATAGCAAGGATACCAGTTAAAGTATTCTTGATACTCTCGATGAGGAGCTGACGACCACTCTTTTCAGACATATTTTGGATCATCTCATTGAGTGAGGTGCCACTCTTACGAGCTTCCTCAGCTAATGCCTTATAAGCCTGAATTTGGTCGTCAGTAAGGCCAAGACTTTTAAGCTGAGCGTCGGACAGTTCGTCATAATTTATTTTCTCGCCAGCAATGGTTCTGTTAACCAGATCCTGGATGACATTGTATTCGTAACCAGCATCAGTTAGAGCTTTTACTCGAGCAGCGCCATTTCCATATACACCCTGAATAACAGCATTTGCAACTGATTGGTAAGATGCTATCTTCTGAGCTGCGGCTGCCGCTTCGGTGCCAGTGCCATCGAGCTTACCTGCAAAGCTATCAAGTGTGTTGAGAAGGCGATCGTCAGTGAGCCAACCACGCTGAAGTGTTGCTTCAAACGAGCCATCGATCTCCATCCACTTGTCAATGGCAAGACCACTCTTACGAGCATCGTCGATAAGCTTCTGGCGGAATGTATCAACCGAGAGTCCCGCATCCTGAAGAGTAGAACTGAACTTACTCCAGTTCGATGTCATAGCGTCGTTAATGATGGCATTTCGAGCATCGCTGGCATCATTGATTACTCCACTGAGCATATCTGATATATCAGTGAAGAATCCCTTAGCATCCTCGAAATCGCCAACGATAAGCTGCCAAGTCATGGTCCAACCAGAACCAACTGCCTCGGTGAGTGTGTCAATAAGCTGAGTAAATGTCTTAACCTTAGTTGCAGCATCCTCTGCTGTAGTCGACATATTAAGAAGCTGATAAGCCTGATCCTCACTTATCTTTCCAGATTTAGCAAGTTCGGCAGCCATCTTGTGGTACTGCTCAGTTACGTCAGAGGAGGCAAGTGCATTTTTACGCATAGCTTCAACTGTTTGTAAACTTGTACCAGTAACCTTTGTAAGGTATTCGTTAACGCCTGAAGTAGTAAACTTGGAAAGGGTCTCTGTAAGAATTTCAGAGGTTATCCAGCCTTCCTTGAGAGACTCTCTAAACGAGCCAGCTTTCTCAATTATCTCATCGACTGCTATTCCGTAAGTTTTAGCAGTCTCTTTTAAAGCATTTTGAAATACTTCGCCGCCCATACCAGCATTAACAACCGAGTTCCAGTCCTGAAGCTTCAATGCGCCTGCTGCTAGAGCCTGAGAAAGCTGATACATTGCCGTGGAAGCCTGCTGAGATGTTGAACCTGATACGGCAGCCAAGTTAGCAATACCCTGAATAGCTCGAGTTGAGGTTTCAAGGTCGATGCCGGCTGCGGTAAACGTACCGATGTTGCGAGTCATCTCTGTGAAGTTATAAATAGTCAAGTCAGCATACTTGTTCAGCTCATTCAAAGACTTGTTAACGTCATCCAGGGTAGAACCCTTAGATGAAGTATTAGCAAGAATTGTCTGAATAGCACCCATCTGGGTTTCGTACTCTTGGAAACCAGCAGTAATAGGAGCTACAGTAAACATCTCGGCATACTTTTTACCGGTATCGACAATTTTGCTAGCTATGCGGTCCATCACGTTATCGACAGTCCTATACAACAGATTGAAGGATTCTCGAACTGTTACAATGGAATTCTCAAGTGGCTTAAGAGTTATCGACTCTATTGCACTCTTAAGAACGTCAATGGACTTGACGCTGTCTTTAAAATCCAGATCAGACTTAAACTGATTGAGTGACTGCTGTGATTTCTTTATGTTCTTCTCGAACTTAGAATTATCAAACGAAAGTTCGACAACTTTGCGGTCGACTTCTGTGCTCATCTACTTATAACCTCCTTCCACATATTATTTGCCATTTCCTCGAATATTGGTCGAATAGCAGGATTGATGTAGTCAATGCCCTCTACCCAACCACCGTTACGAGTCGCATGGCCCGATTGTAATATTATTGCGATAGGTACACCATTGTGCACATTTGAATTATAGAACGATAACGAGACGGAATTGCGGGTTCGCTCAATGGTGTAATACCATGAATTTGCCGTCATACCAGTATCTATTGGTGTAGCCGCCTGAAGAGCTTCCACGCCTTTCCGTCCGTATTCGTCGAGTGTACTTATATACAGGCCCTCTTTAGCCCGCTCGAAAAAGTTATCAAGGTGTTTAAAGTTTCCATGTCCTCTCAACTGAATCATACGGGCTGGGCCTCCTTATTTATCCTTTTGTGTGCATTTTAGCACGACGTTCTGCGTTGAGTCGTGCATTTCTCTCCCATATATCACGATTACTCATCTTCTTTGGAGGTGAGTTCTTCAAACTGCATACCTCGATGAGAGTCATAAGGCGATTTATATGCCAATACTGACACTCAAAAGGTATACTAGCAGAAATCATCCACTGATAAATTTCTTCATTAGTAATGATTTTCTTCTTATTGGTTTCTTTCGTGTTTGCAGGAAGTATAGTAGCAGTCGCAGGATCGTCCATGTATTTGTTTATGATATCGATATCTTTACTCGTTAATCGAGCATACACCTCATCACTAAACGGACCGTTTAATGTCATAAATTTGATGTAATCGTACATCTCATCCATTGACTTGTCACGAGTCGCGATGAACGATTTGTGATACTTCTGTTCCCATTTTGAAATTGAGACAAGTGAGTGCTCCAGCTGTATGACTACCTCAGGGCATTCAACGAATTCGTTAGTTGTTTCATTGAAGCAGGCTCCGAGATTAGGCAGTTTTAGTTCGAGCATTACTTAACCATCTCGATGGCTTTCTTTGCATTAGGGTCAGCATCGACATTAGGCATCTTAGGCATGATACCTGCGACGAACTTAGCCGCAGCATCGGCATCAGTAGCGAGCTTCATGTAAAGTTCTGAGAATGCAGCAGATGCTTCAAAGTTCCTGGACAGAGGTCTACCCTCATCATCAGTCTTTCTGAAGAATTTACCGTCAGCAGACTTCTCACCGTAAGCCCTGAGAATGAGTCCCTTGAATATGGTAACAATGTTCTTGTTGTCACCGGTCTTGATAATCTCTTCGATCATCTTAGAAAGACCACCTTCGACATCAAGCTCCATTGACATGAGTTCGGGCTGTGTTATATGGAACCAGAAATCTTCAGTACGGGTAACACCATTGTAATCTTCGTAAGTAATAGGCATGTTAATCATTAGAATTTCTCCTTTACATTAAATTGATTTTGAGAAAAAGCTTGGGAGGGCTATTAAGTTAGCCCTCCTTGACAGCTTTGTTTACGTATCAGGAATTGTTAGCAGCAATGATTTCCAGGATCTCAGCAGGTGTGGGCAGTGTAGGCTGCTCGGAAGCAGTACCGTAAAGCTTAGCCTCGATGGCATCCAGGATTTCTTTCTTGGTCTTTGTGGAATCGATAATGAGCGATGCAGTAGGCTTATGACCTTCAACATTGACAGGTGTGGTAGTGACTTCCCAAGAGAATGTTACTGCATCAGGAGAGTCGTTGATGGTAGAATAACCCTTCTCGGAAGGTGTTGCCTTACAGCCGTAAACGATGTGAAGCTTGTAACCGTATGCATTACCCTGTGTATCATTACCAAGTGTGGTTCTGTAGCAGAAGCCGAAAGACTTTCTGTCCTGCTGACCGATGGTAATACCCTCTGCAAGAGATGCAGAACCGTCGCACTCTGCGAACTCATCAGGATAGGTGTAAGCTTCAATTGTAGCGCCGAACTCTTCGACAGAAGTCAGATCGAGGTACTTGATATCATCCGCATAAAGCTTTGTGGATTCTGCACCAGAGGGCGACTCGGTAACAGCAGTAAGGCCATTCCAAGCAACACCAGTGCCGTAGCCAGATTCGGTCATGGGGTAAAGAACGCCCATTTTTGTACCGGTTTCGTAAAGCTTCTTGCCAGCGTCATCCCAGGTAAGTTTAGCCATGGAAAATTCCTCCTTTAATAATAAATTGTGAATACATCGTGGTTTAATCCGTCCGCGGTGTAATGTCGCTGATAGTGTGAGGACGGAATCTTTGACACTCTATCAACTACTACACTATCGGGATTTTTGTCTATGACAATGACTTCGTAAGAACGATTTTGAGCATAGACATCATCATCCGCAAAAGTGTTTTCTATATTCAACCTAGAATAACGAATGGCGGGGTATTTCATTCGTACCGATGATGGAGCCTGATAGTAGACATTTTTACTACCGAGACACTCTTCAAGTAATTTCTGAAGACCTAATCTATCAGCCATTGTATACCCCTCCAATCGTGATATTGAGACGAGGGGGTGCAACATCAACATCTGAGACACACCACTTAGCTCCTCTGAACTCAACATATCTCATGAGGTGAATATGATCGATAAGATACGGGTCCGCAACAACACTAATCTCATTGGACACGTTGACATCGGGATTGACACGATCGGCAGTAGCATTTGACCAGAAATGCCGCAGAAGATCGCCGCTGTAGTGTCTTTCCTCAATATCTTCAACATAGACGCCAGAATCTTCTGACTCTAAACGTTGTGTTGCGAACCCGATTATTCCATGAAATTTAGCCATTTTGAATTAACCTCAGGTGTTGTCTTCGGTGCCGGGATCAGAAGATGCCTTAGCAGTTTCAATGGCAATAGCGGAGTAGGGCTTGATGAGAGCGCCAGAGATTCTGGTCTCGATCAGGTACTTCTGCTGGTTGTAGTCGATGTCGAAGTCATCAAACATGTTGATAGCTCCGCCCTTATCAGCGCCTACATTGTAGTCAGAAAGGTTCACGATGATGCCAAGCAGATCGCCGCCGTTCTTGCCTTTTGCGCCTTCCATAACAGGTACAGTAACGATAGCAGAAACTCTGAGCTTCTTAGCGAGCTGAGCCTCGTCGTTGTAGATTGTACGACCGGTAGTGTCCTCGATGAGGAGCATAGAAGTAAGCATGTCTTCGGTAGTGTAAAGAACAGGAGAGCCACTGCCCTTGTAGTCCTTACGAGATCTGATAGCAGCAACGATGAACGCCTTAGCCTTATCAGTATCAGAAGCGCCGTCTGCGGTAGTAACAGTAACCTTGATAGTATACAGATCCTCATCGTTAAAGATAGGTCTTACGTGAGATTCCTGGATCTTGTCTTCAGCAGAAGAAAGTCTGCCATCGCCGACGAGAATAGCTCTCGCAAGTTCCTCATTGAGCATCATACGCATTTCAGACTTAACCCAAGACACAACGTCGAAAGAAGTGATGTCGATAAGGTCATCTCTGTCGAACTTCTGCTTCTTGTAGACGGTCTGAGGATCAGTAGTTCTCTTGAGGAGTGTAAATACCTGCTCCTTCTTAAGCTTACCCTTGATATAACCCTTTGCGCGAGCTTCGTCAGCGGTGATGTTAGCGAAGATAGACTTGATGCGGCTGAAAGGGGTGTGGTGTACGCCATTGAGAACGCCGTCAACCCAGCTGGTATCACGCTTGATGAAGCCGGGGATAGTGTCGAGGGTCTTGTAGTCGGGGAACAGATAATCAATGTTAGTGATAGAGTGGGCGATGCAGGACTCCTTCATGGTACCGTAACGCTTCATATCACTGATTGCGGCAGTCATGTCTTCATGAGAAATGGTGTCGCCGGCAACGAGTGTGCTCTGGTCAAATACATTATAAGGCATTTCATTTTCCTCCTTAATAGAATGAATTATATCTTCAGGGTCGCTGAGGTCGAGATCAAGATCGAGATCGAGACCGTCGAGCACATCTCCTGAATTGTATGAGTGTTCAACATCCGTGGATCCTTCGTCTAGAGCATGAGCGACAAGTGCTGTCACAACATCACGCTGCTTGTCGGTAAGGGTCGCAAGAACGTCGGCGACGGTCTCTTCCTTTGTATCAGAAGTGCCGTCTGCGGAATGACAAATGATAGATTCGCCGAAATAGATAACGCCTTCTTCACTCAGGTCTTCGCCATGAGAAACGACGGTATCAATTGTTGCAGCGGGATTAGCGCCGACTGCTACGAGGCTGACTTCACAGATATTACCGTGAGTCACGTCAGCACCGAGCTGGTGAATATCATTTGCGAAGATGGAAAGGGACTTGAGATCACCGTGCATAACAGCCTTATGAGCATCAACGCCCTTTGTAGTGTCGTTGAACTTACAATAAGCGTATACGCCTTCGGGACGATTCTCAAGCAGAGCGTGACCGAGAATATTGGACACGTCTTTGTGCTGATGGGACCAAACGAGAGGTACAATCTTACCATCACAATGAGCAAATGCATCCTTCTTGATGGTTCTGCCATCGGAGCATCTTACATCATTCTTGGTTGCCCATCCACAAAAGTCATAGTCATTACTGCTGACTGTTGCCATTTTGAATTTCCTCCTTCTTGTTATTTGTGGTGTCATTGGAAGGAGTTTGCGCAACTTCTTCGGCAGACTTATTGAGGTTCTTGTTTCTAAGTTCATCCGCGTTTGGATCGCTGGAGGGTTTCATACCTGCAATCTGGCGAACTTCATTAGATGTAAGAATCTCGTTTCTTGTAAACTTATCCGCAATATCAGCGAGATTACTGATAGGAACAAGCTTAAAGGGATCTCTGAAGTATATGATGTCCTGACGCTGACTACGTGCTGTCTTGGATAAGAACTTAACACGCATTGCATCGACTATAGCAGCTACGATCGGTTCGATTGTACGGCTGTTGTAGTTTAACATTGTGCTTTCATCAGCAGATCCGTTGAGAACTTCAGTCGTAATACCTAACTGCGCATAGAACTGTGAAGTAAGGTATTCGATTTGGGCCTGAAGATTGTTCTCGAGTGGACGGTTAAGCTGAGTAATCTTCTCGGTACCATCCGTGTAGGCGATGCCATACTTTGAACCAGAGAGCTGAACCTCAATCTCCCTGCGTCTTTCTTCAGCCTGCTTCTTTCTGGCGTCGGATTTGATAACGTAGGGCAACTGAATGATGAGATCCAACTTTCCAGCACTGTTCTGAGCATCGATAGCGTCAAGCATAGAAATCTTTCGCATAAGACGCTGCATAGTGCTGTTTGGTTCATTTATTATGGCATACAGTGGATTTGGAACGATCGCTACGCAACGTTTCGGAAGCATTATCTCATGATGCTGACCATCGTTTTCGTTGTAAAGATCTATCTTAACATACTGAGGCCTCCATTCAATAATCTTACCAACTCGCATACTAAGCACATCGTAAGAATCAGTGAATGTTATATCATTCGTGGCGTCAACCGGAACGATTGCGATTGAACCGTTAGTAAACATGCTCAGCACGCAGTCTTGAATGAAAGCCCTGGATGTCTGATCGATATTAGCCTCTTGTGTCAAGCAATAATTCAGGCCATCATTAATGGTTTCTGAATATCTGTCATTTTCATCAAGACGTACGTGCTGTATCACAACAGACGAAGCGTCCAGTGCGATACGATTGTAGACAGCCATAATGGTTGTCGTTTCTGACCCCTGATAGTATCTTGCGTAGTTGGGCGAATAGTACGACGCGGGGCCGTAGTCGTACGGGGTAGGGTCTCTACCCATAAACGCATTCCAGGCGTGTTTAGCCCGGGATATTAATGAAGCCATAAGAAGCTCTCCTGATTATCGACGCATTGCATTTTGTATATTACTGATAAGATTGTTGAATGTATCCATATTTATATCGATCTCGTAGCCGGTATTTATCTTATTTATTTCACCGGCACCATCCGAAATACGTTCAAGCTTATTACGTAAGGCGGTCTTCTGCATGTCGCTTATATTTGCAGCATCGATATCGGAATCGATTTTATTGTATGCAGTTTCCCACATTTTATATTTACCCTCACATAACGTTAAATTCTTTTTTGCGTTTCGAGCTGCCGATATCATGCTTTCGACGCTTGTCCGCAGGTTTCGTGCCAAGTTTATCAGATCCTGTGTCGACTTGTACAACTGATCTAATCGGTTGTTGAGACTGTTATACATATTGCCGCTTGCGGGTGCATTATAGTTGTTGGTGGGTTTTGGAGCAGTTGTTCTTCTGGAAACAGCTGTATGCTCAATAGTATTCGAGCATGCTCTACTGGATCCGCTTCCAACATAGTCAAGCCAATCGTTCATAGAATTTCCTCCTTTTTTGGTATGCATAATAAATTCATATGTATTCATTCTTAAGTTTCTGTGCTTTTGCTGCGTAAGCGTCTAACAGGCGAAGATCTGACTTGGTTTGCTCATCATCTTTACCAAGCTGTATTATACCCATATGAGAGACTCCTTATTACCAAATATCTGTACTGTTCGTCGTGATAATCGAATCATTCAATGTGCTTGCCTCGTCCAGATATTTTTTCGAATCTTGTAATAGGCGGGGAACAGTTTTTACATAACTGGTGGGGTTATCGTATACAAAATTGTTATACATCCTCTTGATCCTGTCGAGTTCGCTATATAGTGCAATAATCGTTGGTGATATTTTATCATACGTTCGTAATATATCATTGGATATATTACGTCTTGCAGAGCTGAGCTGTTCTAAGGCTCTTGGATCTTTTGCGCGGCCCTCCCGATTTACGAGTGAAGTCCATGTATTATCGAGTTTAGTACGATAATTGGAAGCTTCCCGTCGAACATTAGCAGCATCGCTTCGCAATTTATCCGCAGCATCGCAAATTTCTTTTCCTTTACGTGAGATCTGAGCTGCTTCGAGTCTTTCGTCTGCTTCACGCTGCTTATTTTTAGCATCAGACGCTTTGTGATCAGCGTCTGTTACTTTATCCATAACTTTTCCGATTGTGTTGTTTATACTGTCACGGAAACGTACGCGTTCTTTAGCAGCATGCTCGATAAACTTATCAGCAGGCATGTCGAAATATGACTGCTTGATTGGCCGATTTACGTTGGACGGAAGTTCGTCCGGGATGAATAATGAATTTGCCTTCTTTACTCTTATTGCATTTCTTTCCACAGCGGTTGGGTATGCGGAAGCATCGATATCGTTAACATCCGCCTGAAGTTTTTTCTGAGAATTAATGTTGTCCTTCATTTGGGTGAGATAGGAATCAGCTTCCTCCTTGGCATCGGAAGCTTTTTTCTTATAAGACCATATATACTTTTCAAGAAATTGGGTAGCTTTCAAAGCTTGACCTGGTTTCGACGCCATTTCTGATCGGTTGCTCTCATACTTTTCTGACATTTGTTCATAATGATAATACTGTGTCACAGACCGATTATAATCATTTAAAAGAGTTTTGTACTCGCTCTTGAGTTTTTTCGCTTTTTCTGCATAAGCATTTAACAGACGATCATCTGCCTGATATTGCTTACTTACATCGGGAAGCCAGCTGGCATGAGAGAGTGTGTCGTTAGTATACGCTCTACTCGAGCCTGATCCCTGATAATCAAGCCAGTCGTTCATTAATATACCTCCTTAGAAATTGTCTCGGTTATGTTTGTAAGCTACAAAAGCGTCCATCATAGCTGAGACGGAGTCAATCTTCTGTTCACGATGAGACTTAAGCAGCTTTCGATTTCCGTTAGTATCCTCAAGAGTAATACAGTTGCCCATAGCGAACTGCATAAGAGCCTCATCAAAGAGAAGCATACGCTTTTCACTAAGATGCTTTAACTCACCAAGAGGAACTGACTCTGTACGTGCTCCCTGGATAACTTTCTCGACACCGAATTCAGAGTTCTCAGATACATAAAGATCTACGAACTCTTTAGCATTATATGGGTCATAACCAAAGCAACGTACATCATATTCACACATTTGTATATGTGTGTCGAGGTCTTGGTATACCTCGGTCATGTCAAGGATAGAACCTTCCATGATTATAAGACTACCTTCGTCCATAAATTCCTGGTATTTACTCCTCATCGCCAATGGCAACTTAGCAAGAGTAAATGAGGTTATGTAAGCTCGAGTCTTTATTCCGAAAGCGCCATTATCAAGCGGAAACAAGAACGTAAACGCACAGAAGTCATCGCCAAGTGACATATCACCGCCAAGCGAACACGCCATCCCATTGTAATACTGCTTGCGATGAGGTATAGTTTCCTCGTATGAGAAGTAATATGTGTAACCTTCCATCGGCAAACCAAACCTCTTAGCAAGAATATCATTACGAGTAGCAGGTGCTTTCTCGGCACGCTCTACATCAAGCTGATACGCTTCATAGCTTACGGTCTTTCCTATATTAGGCTGAGCTTTTATCCACATCTCCGGATTACCGACCTCGTCAATGGAGTCGAGTTGATACCACCAGATAGATACATGAGGATTGATGTATTCACCTTTAAGGATATCCATCAATTCCATTTTGATTGTGTCGCCCGGGCCGTTACGTACTGTACCTTCTGAACTTACGGCTATGATCAGATAGTCATCATTCTTGGAAGCACCCTGTTCGAGTGCACCTATTACATCCTCTCGAATATCGCCCGAAAGCCATTCGTCGACCGTATTAATACGGCTATTAAGTCCCTGTAACTTGTCAATGGTCATAGGACGAATCTCGACGATAGATCCAGTGATGAAATTCTCAATACCCTTCTTTGTAGGTACAAGTTTAGGTCGACTAGCCTTTGAACCAGTAGTGTTATTGATAGAGCCCTCTGTCAAGAAAGCATATAACGGTCCTCGAGATCTAGCGATGGCAGTTTTCATAGGCATGGTAACCTCTTCTGCCTGCTTCATCGTTGGAGCGGTATGTATACCACGCGTGGTTGTAACATCACAGCTTAAGAAGTAACTCTGTATGTAACTCTCATACTGCGATTTAGCTGCACCTCGTCCCACAATAAGGTATTGTTTATTGATGAGTCTTTTCTTGACTCTTCGGCGGACATAGTGACCGGTGTTGTTTCTACCGGGTTTGTATACATGCTTTTCAACGAAGTAATACCAACCAAACACCTGCTCCCCCCAGAGCTTAAACGTATCCAGAAGTTTAAGATCAGAACCATCTGTAAGAGTTAACTCATTCTCACAAAACTGTATCCATCCTTCAACCTTTCCTGGATCGTAATACACTCCCGGATTTCGAATTAGGTCATCTATTCGATTCATCTCCATCGAAATCTTCTGATTAACAGGCATCTCGCCGCGCATTACTGCGTCACGAAATTCACCGTAATACTTAGGAACGGCAGTGTTTGATAACCTACTCACTTCTTATCACTCTGTCCCTTCTTAGGATTTACAATATCCTGTCCCACGGCTTTATTTATGGCGGTGCCAAGGGCATACGTTACCGCCTGGGTTCCAATATTCTCGAGCGACTTATCAAGCACATTCTTACCGATCTTACCAATCCATTCAACAGCACGTTTCTTCTTAGATGGAGCCGCTGCCATGGATTTCTCGAGATCTGCAAGAGACTGCTCGAGCTTAAGACGAGATATACGTTTCTGTATCTCTTCATCAGTCATCTCCGAAACCTTTTTCTTCTTGGGAGTTTCATCTTCAGCTTTTGTTTTGCTGGAGGGACTCTTCTTGTGTCCACTATGAGAACCAAGACTCTGGAACGGACGAAGACCAGAGCCCCATTTGAATCGTCCTGATCTACGAGGTTTGCCATAGTGGGCAATAAAATCCTCATAGGGCATATTCGTTATGGACATGATATCCACTATGACTCCTCCTTTTGATAGAGTTTATCGGAGATAGCATTGATGCGCCATTCAAGTTCAGCAATTGTCTGATCGAGGGCATCAACCGCGCTACTATTTGTAGGCGGGTCAAACTGTTTACGAACTTTGGCAGTGACATAAGACTTTACCAGATTACGAGTCTTCTCGTCTGGTATGAGATCTGTCCATGTCTCATTAATGCCAGTTACAAATATTGTGTTTGGCATGCTATCACCGAGCTGATCCAAAATAACAAGTACACTGTTTATGTACATGATGAGATCCGGATCATAGTAATCATCTTCCGCGTTTCCAGTCAGAAACTTTCGCATTGACTGGAGGATGCTGTCAGTATTCATCGACGGCCTCCTATCTCGCGGTCTCGTATCTCTACGTGATCGCGCTCAGTATAACCTATTACGCCATAGTCGGCTTTAATGAAGTAGTACCTGTCTGACGATTTTGAGTAGTCTACCGTGACCATAGATCCTTCGGGGATTATACCAACCGTATAGGATGAGTCAATTGGTTTCACTCGAACAATCGTATTGAAACAGTTGGTAATGAAACCTGTAGCTACTTTTTGATCAGTCTCAGACAAGTTTTTACCTCCTCTTCCAGGGGCAAGTATCATAAGGTGTACGTTCCACCGGTCGGATATTGAGTTGATCCAGATTCCCGTAATGTATGGCCTTATGTGTTGCTACCCTAACTGATATGAGGTACTCGGGATCCATAAGGAACCTTGTACCATTGCGAATATCATCCATAGTAATCGGATTCATGTGGTGGATTATGATCATCTCGCCAGGAGCGAACTCGTGGCCGTCAACGCCCAAGTCGCAACCCATATCACGGGTTATAACTTGCGGCCTGACGATCAACCACTCTCTCGAATGATAGAACATTTGATTGAAGACTCTATCTACACCGAAAGTATCACTCGCTACGACTCCGGGAAGCTTCAGATACTCGAATCGCTCCTCAAACGTAGAGAATTGAGATAGTTCAGTATAACTCCTGGTCATCTTCATCATCGTTTCCACTGTATCTTCGCATAGCATCGATTACCTTTTGGAACAGTTCTTCGTTCCTTTTCTCGGACTTTATGGCCTCAGTTTTTGCTCTGAGAAGTTTGTTTTCTTCTTCGAGTTTTTCTCTTTCGAGTCGATCTCGAGACCCGGCCATTTTTAAGTAGTGGGTAATGACCTGTGACGATGCTGTGCCATCCCTTAGCTGCTGTTCGGCACGGTCTACTGCTAACGCAATGAGCTGTGCTTCACGAGCTTCAGGCGTATATGCTGGAGTCGTCTCGTAACTTACATCACTACCGTTAACTTTACCTCGTCTCAAAGTGGTTTCCTCCTTAAGCCCTAGTAGGAGATTGCACGTACTCGACACCTACTGAAAGGAGAAAGTTAAGTATCGCCTGCAACCTCTTACTAGGGCTTAAAAGTGATTTTAAGCAAACCTCCCCCGGGGAA
>ERZ1034952.865-NODE-865-length-26849-cov-14.417034_pt1 | contig 26849 bp, 18 predicted proteins | sample MGYA00520625_ERZ1034952 | MGnify/ENA primary metagenome ERZ1034952 (study PRJEB33766, sample SAMN09781773) | gut metagenome | biome: gut microbiome | host: Homo sapiens | place: Madagascar | study: EMG produced TPA metagenomics assembly of the PRJNA485056 data... | reverse complement strand
TTTTATTTTTTTCAAAAAAAATTATTTTTGTGTATTTTCCGCCTTTTTTCCGAAGTGTACTATTCTTCTATTTCACGTTCGTCATTGGCAACTCTTTCAATATGCATTGCCAGATATCCTGTCTCTACTTCTTCCAGCTTTACTCCAAGACTCGTACCTACCCGGTCGCAGATGACTTGTGCCATCCCAAAAGATTCCGGGAATTTCACTTCCATATAGTCGTTCATATTCACCTTCAGCTTCTCACCGCTCAAGGCTCTTGCCACCATATAACGGATATGATTCATCAGACGGTTGTAAGATAATGATGCAATATCGATCGGTTTTCCGATCGCTTCTTCTACCATACTGATGCATTCCCTGACAGATCTTGCCATCTGCATTGCCTGTGATACTTTCTCATCTTCTATTGCCGAATGGATATGAAGTGCCACATATCCGATCTCGTCGTCTTCTATATCGATCTGAAACTGCTTTTTCAAAAGAGGCCGGATACTTTCCGCCACCTTGAATTCCATATGAAATAACACACGGATGTCTTCTGTGAGCGGATTACTGATCTGCTCATGATTCTGAATACGTTTTACTGCAAATGCAATATGGTCTGCAAGTGGGAATAGTACCATACGGTCAATCTTCCCAAATACCTTTTCAGCCTCGTTGAGCACAGCATTCGTCAGTTCCAGAAATTCCGGTGCGATAGACTTTACGATTTCTTTTGCCCCGCCCCGCTCTTTATATTTTTGGAGAGAATATAAACGGTCTTCTGGCCTTACTTCGATTCTTTCTGCAACTTTTCTGCCGAATCCTACTCCCTTTCCCATAATCAGGACTTCTTTATGATCGTCCTGATGGATGGCTATTACGGTATTATGATTTAAAACTTTCTCTATCCTGTACATCATATCCCCACTTGTATCTCCACATTACATTCTTTTATGCTTCGTAGATATCAATTGCGAAAAGCTCATCTCCTGCCTTGATCTCTCCTTCATTCAGAAGGCGGATCTTCTGGTTATCTTCAAGCTCTGTACAGAGAACCGGTGATGCTACCGATGGTGCATTTGCTTTCAGGTAATCCAGATCCAGCTTCAGCATCGGATCACCCTTCTTCACCGTCTGTCCGTTCTCAACGAAGCATTCGAATCCTTTTCCGTCCAGTTTTACGGTATCAATACCGACATGGATCAGAAGGCTCACTCCGGACTCTGTCATGAATCCGATTGCATGCTTGGTATCGAATACGAAGCATACTTCTCCATCTTCCGGTGCTCTTACGATCGCATCTTCCGGTGTTACAACAGCACCGTCACCCATCATACGTCCGGCAAATGCTTCGTCCGGCGTTGTGGAAAGGTCTGCCGCAACTCCTGTGATCGGACTTGAGATCACGATTGTATCTACAATTTTCTTTTCTTCTGCTTTGGTTTCTATTTTATCATCTTCTGATATGTTCTGACCAGTACTTTCTGCATCTTTCTGAGGCTCATACAGCTCTTTTGGCGCATGTTCCAGATAGTCTTCCAGGTTCGCCTTAATAACCGTCACACCCGGTCCGTAAATGATCTGTACACCCTGTCCGCGATGGACCACGCCGGATGCACCTGTTGCTTTCAAAATTCCGTCATTTACCAGATCTGCATTGCTTACCGTACAACGAAGTCTTGTCGCACAGCAGTCTACGTCTTCGATATTCGCAGAGCCTCCAAGTCCTCTTGTAATTTCCGCACTAAGCGAATCTTCGGAAGTTCCTTCTGTACCTGCTTCTGTATTTCCTGCTTTTTTGGCATTGACATCTGCTTTTGTATAAAGTTTTGTCTCTGCATCATCATCTTCACGACCCGGTGTCTTAAGATCTAACTTCTTGATCAGGAATGAGAAGATAAAGTAATACAGGAAGAAATAGATAATTCCTACCGGAATGATTCTGATCCAGCTTGTCTTCGCATTTCCCTGAAGGATACCGAATAACAGAAGATCTAAGAATCCGCCGGAGAATGTCAGTCCTACTGCAATATTCAGGATATGTGCAATCATGTATGCACTACCTGCAAGTACAACCTGTACTGCGAACAGAACCGGTGCCACGAACAGGAACGAGAACTCCAGAGGCTCTGTGATACCTGTTAACATACATGTCAGTGCTGCGGAAAGAAGCAGTCCGCCTGCCGCTTTTTTCTTTTCTGGTTTTGCCGTACGGTACATAGCAAGTGCCGCTCCCGGAAGTCCGAAGATCATGAAGATGAACTCACCGGAGAAATATCTTGTCGCATCCGCGCTGAAATGTGTAATATTGGCAGAATCGGCAAGCTGTGCGAAGAAGATATTCTGACCACCCTGGATCAGTTTTCCGCCAACTTCCATTGTTCCGCCGACAGCAGTCTGCCAGAACGGAAGATAGAACACATGATGCAGTCCGAACGGGATCAGCGCACGTTTTACAATACCGAAGATCAGTGTTCCGAAATATCCGGTTCCTGTTACCAGACCGCCCAGTGCATAGATACCGTTCTGCACAACCGGCCATACGAAATACATTGCGATTCCGACGAACATATAAGTAATTGTTGAAATGATCGGTACGAATCTTGAACCGCCAAAGAATGATAATGCATTTGGCAGTACAATTTTGTGGAAACGGTTATGAAGTGCCGCAACTCCAAGTCCTACAATAATACCGCCGAACACACCCATCTGCAGTGTATTGATTCCACACACAGAAGCGATCGTTCCTTCAAGGACATTCTTGGAAATGGTTCCGTCAGCTGCGATCTTCCCGCTGATTTCCAGCATACTGTTAACGGAAATATGCATAACAAAGTATGCGATCAATGCTGATAATGCTGCAACTTCTTTTTCCTTCTTTGCCATTCCGATGGCTACACCAACGGCAAAAATCAGTGGAAGGTTATCGAAGATCGCACTTCCAACCTTGTTCATAATAATCAGCAGCGAATGAAGGATTGTTCCCTCTCCCAGGATTCCCTGCAGTCCATAAGTTGCAATGGTTGTGGCATTGGTAAACGAGCTGCCAAGACCGAGAAGCAATCCTGCTACCGGAAGAATTGCGATCGGGAGCATGAAGCTGCGCCCTACTCTTTGCAATACGCCAAAGATTTTGTCTTTCATATTTTTCTCCTTTTCTTTGTACGTGTATCTATGCATAGTCTTTCCTTTTTATCAACTTATTAACACAAAAAAGGCACTAACTCTGCATAAATACATTTAATAATTTACACATAGTTAATGCCTCGTTCATCGTTTACTAACAAGTAACATACTATATTTGTATAATACTCTTTTTCCCATTTCCTGTCAAGATTAACTTCTACAATTTTCTCACGGAATTACCATCATTTATTCTCACCGGAAAACGGTATGCATAATTTTTTGTCTGCCAGTCTTCATCATCCATCATACGCAACAGATGATTCCCTGTAATATATCCCAGCTTGTTTTTCGGATGTATAGCGGACAGTAATTTAACATCTGTATTATCCATCAGCTCCGCATCATCAAAAGATACTACCGACACATCTTCCGGAACGTGTATCCCTCTCTCATCCAGAAATTCCAAATACACTCTCGCCACTTCATCATTATAGATCATCATTGCTGTACACTCTCTGGTGTGACGGTAAATATGAGTAAGTCCTTTCTTACCGAACTTGTCTTCCATCTCTCTGGTAGAATACCATCTGATGCAGTCATCGTCATATTTAATTCCATAATCCGACATGCATTGGATCAACCCCTTATAACGTGCAATCCCCTGCATATCATCATATTTCAGAATTCCTCCGATTTTTCTGTGCCCATGTTCGATCAGCGTCTTTGTCAGTTCATAGGCCGATCTGGTGTCCGACATCTCTACACTGTCAAAAGACATATTTTCATAATGATTGTGTATAAAGATTGTCGGTATATTCCGCTTCTTAATTTCTTCAAACAGACGCAGATTCGGATTTGGAAATGCAGAACGTGAACCTTCAATGATCAGACCTGAGACGTTATTCTTCAGCATACTCTCCAGATAAACCGCTTCATCGTTCAGACGGTTCTTGGTAACTGCCACATCGATACGATACCCCTTTTCACTCAGGGAAGCTTCTATGCCGTCATACACCTCCGGGAAGAGATATTCCGAATAATAGCTAAGCAGCAGTCCTACTCTCGGCCGGTCATCATCTATCGTCTGTCCTTCATAAGACACATATGTTCCACTCCCTCTCACCCGGGTGATCAGCCCTTCTTCTTCCAGCTGCTGCAAAGCCGTTCTTACTGTCTGCCTGGAATACCCGAACTTCTTCTGCAGGCTCGGCTCTGATGGAAATTTATCCATATTCCTGATCACACCACTGGTGATCAGTGTATGTGCCCAGTTATATAATTTTTGATATTTCAGACCTTCCTGATTCGTATTCTTCATAAATGCTCCATATACCAATTACGGGCAAAAACATCAAAGAATGCCTTTGCCCGTAATGAATAAATAATTTTATTATTTGATAACTGTAAGTGATTCACGGTCTGCGAATACTGCTACGAAAATCAGGAATACAACTCCCTGGATCAGCTGCATCATCTGTGTTGAGAATCCCATCATTGTCAATCCACTGTTCAGTACGACGTAAAGAAGAGATCCAACAACGATATTTTCAAATCTTACCTTGGCTCCACCGGAAATAGGCATACCACCTAATACCAGAGCGATCAGAATCTGTGTCTCTAACTGGTTACCACCGGAAGATGTAACAGATCCGACCTTGATAACGTTGATAAATGCCGCAAATCCTGTCAGTGCACCTGCCAGTACATACATGAGGAATTTCATTCTGTCTGTACGGATTCCTGAGAACATTGCTGCTTTTTCACCAGCTCCGATCGCTTTTAAATATGTTCCGAATTTTGTATAACGGAATGCGATAAATCCAATAACCAGAACAACTACTGTACAAGCCACTTTGAATCCTGTACTGTCATAATTGATCAATGTTGCAGAACCGGAAACAGGTGCATTCGTTGTCATATATTTGATAAATCCACGGAATAAGAACATGGTACAAATTGTAACAATGAATGATTTGATCTTACGGTATACATAGAAGAATCCGTTGATCGCACCGATGATCGCACCTGATGCAATACCACCAAGAATTGCAATTGCAATTCCATGTTTTGAAAGAATACATACAACGATTGAAGCAATTCCAAGGATAGATCCCTGAGAAAAGTCCAGGCCGCCCATTGTCATAATGAAGAACACGCCCATAGCTGCAATCATTGTAACATATACCTGCGAAAATGCCAGTGACATATTTCCCATCATACGGAAATCTGTCAGGACATTGAACAGCAGGAAAATAACAACCAATCCTACGATTGGCAGGAGCGCACGAACCATCGCCATCTTAGACGCTTTCTTAAGCTGCTGCTCCTTATCGTTTGTTTTTGCACTTACTTGACTTCCCATAGTTGCCTCCTTATACCATCATCGAAATCAGACCATTTTCATCCAGGTTCTGATTACGTTCAAGTTCTCCACTGATTTTTCCATCTTTCATAATAATGATACGATCACTCATACCAATCAGCTCCATCAACTCTTCTGAGATCATGATGATGGATTTACCGTTCTTTCTCATCTGGTTCATCAACTGATAGATGTCCTGTTTTACCTTAATATCGATTCCTCGGGTAGGACTGTCCAGAACAACGATATCAGAATCTTTTCCGATCCATCTTGCAAGAACAACTTTCTGTTTGTTACCACCGGACAGATTTGAAACGAACTGGTTTACATCATTCATCTTTACAGACATCTGTTTTGCATATTTATCGGCAAACTCTCTACGTTTCTTATCGCTTAATATATGTGCTTTATTAGCAAGTTCATCTAATGATGGTAAGCAGATATTGTCACCGATACTCTGATTCAGCACAACCGACTCATTGTCACGGTCTTTGGATGTATAAGCAATGCTGTGCTTAATTGCTGTAGGAATATCGTTGATGTGTGTTCCGTCAGCCAGAACAACTTCACCTTCTCTGTCATAAGATGCACCGAAGATTGCTTTACCGATCTCATGCATACCTGATTCTGACAGACCACCGAATCCAAGAATCTCTCCTTTGTGTAAATCAAAGCTGATATCCTCGATCAGTCCTGGAACTGTAACATTCTTTACGGATAATACAACTTCATCTGATACTTTTTCACCATAGTCTGAACGATAGTAATCACCTGTTACCTCACGTCCAACCATCAGCTTCTTCAGATCATCTTCGTTCACATCTGCACTCTTAACCGTATCGATATATACACCATCCCGGAGGATTGTGATTGTATCGGATTTGTCAAGAATTTCCGGAAGGTCATGGGAAATAAAGATAACCGTATTTCCATTGTCACGGACACGATTCATCTGTTTGTACAGTTCTTCACGTCCTTCCTGCGAAAGAGCAGTTGTCGTCTCATCGACAACGACGATCTTAGGATTAAAATATGTAGCTTTTACAATCTCAACCAGTTTACGGTCTTCGAAATTATAATCATCAATCATATCTCCTGCTTTGATCTTATCAAATCCATAGGATTGTAAAAGCTCATTTGCTTTTTTGTTCATTGCTGCGGTATTCTTAATCCCCAGATGAACGAACTGATCTTCATGTCCAAGGAAGATATTCTCTGCTACCGTCAGTCCGGAAAGAGTTCCAAGTTCCTGTACGATGATAGAAATACCTTCTTCATTTGCTTCTACCTGGTTCTTCGGATGAACTTCTTTTCCATCCAGAATGAACTGTCCACTTTCCAGTGTATAGATTCCTGTCAACATATTTGTCATTGTTGATTTACCGGATCCATTTTCACCGATCAGTGCGTGAACCTCACCTTTATTGATATTAAATGACACATCTTTCAACGCCTTCGTGATACCGAAGTTTTTAGAAACATGTTTTACCTGTAATCTCACTTCACTCATTGCTGTCTTCCTCCTTCTATTACTTGACAATCTCGCCTTTTGTAACCTTTGTTGTCAGAGTAACGATAATCAGCAGTGCAAATCCTGTAATAACGTCCTGGATCGCTGTAGGAGCACCAAGTGCGATGAAACCGAAGAAAATAATATTGATTACGAATTCACCGATGATAATAGCCTGCAGCGGCATACCATATTTCTTAAATGCCAGACCGAAGAAGCATCCCATTGTCGGTACGAAGTTTCGGCTCATAGATGCCATACCGGTAACCGCTACCATTGAAGAACCATAACTGATTGTCAGAATTGCCATTACTCCAAGGAACGCACCACTTAAGATGAATGCAAGTACCTTGTATTTATTAACATTAATACCCATGTTCTTAGCAACGAACTCGTCACTTCCGATTGCATAAGTATAAGTTCCGATTTTAGTGTAGTTTAAGAATATGTAAGCAACAACGCATGCTACCAATGCAAGGATGATATCCCATGGCATACGTCCGAATGCTCTTAAGTGTGCCGGAAGTGTCTGTTCCACACCACCTGCCATGTAGTTTGCCAGCGACTCATAGATAAGTGCCAGACCTGTTGTAACGATCATAGATGGAATTCTTAATTTTACATAGAAAATTCCGTTTAATAAACCAACGATTGTACCTGTAAGAATACCTCCGACGATCAGTCCGAAATATCCTAAGTTGAATCTTGTTGCCAATACGCATCCAACGATTGCGGAAAGCATGATGTTTGCACCAATAGAGAAATCGAACATTCCCATTACCATTACGAAATAGAAACCAACCGCACCAACAGTGGCAATCAGACTGGCCTGAAAGTAATTGAGCATATTGGAAAATGAGCCGAAGTTATGTGGTGTCAATATTTTAAAGATTGCCCAGGAAACAATCACAAGACCGATCAGGATTACATACCCCATTGTCTTTCCTGAGAGTTTTTTAGTAGTGCCCATATTATCTACCTCTTCTTATTATCTTTTTAAAAGAGAAGGTGGCATCGCCTTTCTTGCGACGTCACCCTCCCCAAATTATTTTCTGTTATCTTGTGTCCGTCTTATTTAGCGGAACGGCTCTCTGCATCAGCGATAGATACGCTTGCTGCAGTAGCTTTCAGCTCTTTCAGACTTTCTTTAGACATAGCTACTAATTCATCGTCTGTGTATGGAAGCTGATCTACGAAATATTTCTCGTATGCTGCATAGTCTTCTGCTGATGATACATACAGGTATGGGAATGGAACATCTTCGAATTTACCAGCGAAGTCTTTGTAGTTACCTTTTACTGCATTGTAAACCATCATGAATGCGATCAGTGGGTCACAGAAATGTCCACCGGATTCACCTGCCATTGAACCATTCTCAAGTCTTTCTCCAAGGTCTGGAAGGAAGTCTGTAGAAACGATATCGATGTCCTGAGTCTTTCCTGCTCGTTCAACTGCTGCGATTGCTCCCTGAAGTGGATCTCCACCACCACCAGCTGGGATCAATGCATCAAGCTTAGGATCTGCTGCCATTAAAGCTTCAGCGGCTTTTGATCCACCTTCTGAAGTTGTACCAGCATACTGTGGCTCAGAAAGTTTTGCTTTGTCGTCTGGGTTTTCTTTGTTCCATTTTTCAACTCCGGCTTTGTAACCTTCCCATCTTCCGAGCCATGTAGCATCTCCCTGCTCCCAGCCGATCAGACCGATGTTACGATCACCTTTGTCAAGAAGAATCTTAACAAGTTCTTCACCGTTTGCAGGTTCATCTTCATGAACTGCTCCGATGTAGTAAGCGGAATCTTTTGCTGCTTTGTAGATATCTGCACTGTTTTCTTTGCTGATTACACGGAAGAACTGTGCAAGATATACTTTATTATCATTACATGTCTTGATTGCTGATGTCATCTCTGTATCAGATGAGTTACAGATGATGATTCCCTGGCATCCTGCTGCTGCTAACTGCTCTACAGAAGCTGTAACTTTCTCAGATACATGTCCCTGGTCAACATATTGTACTTCTACATCCAGTGCTTTAGCTGCTGCATCCAGCATCTTCTTACACTGTGATCCAAGAACGTCTGTTGAAGACCAGATAGAAACTCCGATTTTAACCTTTCCTGATTTACTGCTCTTGCTGCTCTTGTCATCAGAACTTCCACCGTTTCCGCATGCAGCAAGTCCGACTACCATTGTTGCTGCCAAAAGAGCTGCTGTTACTTTTTTGAGAACTCTCTTCATAATGTTTCCTCCGTTTTCTGTATTTATTTGATGATTAGATTATATACTTAACTGGTATCGTTTTGCAATAAAATACAACCATTTTCTTTAACAAAGTTGTACTGTCTCGTAGCACTTTTCATGGCGTTTTCATCTGTCAAAACCGTTTTTTGTGCGTTTTGACAGTCTTGGTTTTAATAATTATGAACAAAGAATGAATTTTTTGTGCATTTTTCTTCATTTCTTTCGTACTTTCTTTATAGTACAATACAACTTTTATTTTACACTTACTTGTATTATTTTTACAAAACAGCAACCTAAGTTGTATTTAATCTTATAAATAGCAAACAGGCTGATACCAGATCGATACAGCCCCATGGGTATATCCCATCAGATCCACACCATCTATCTCTACTGCTTTCTTCATCTCTGTAATATATTCTTTCAGGTATGCAATACGGTAATCATCATCACAAGTATGATCTTTTTTCAAGATATCAACTGCTCCTAAACCATTTTCTACAATAAATAATGGTACTTCATAATGTTCATATAATGTAACCAGCGCATAACGCACTCCTACCGGGTCAATCTGCCAGCCCAGTCTTTTCCTCCATCCATACCAAAAACTTATATTTGCAATGCATAATTGCTATTTTACGCACACTTTTCATTGTGTTATCCTACAGATGGTTAAAAAAATAACACAAAAAATTATTTTTAAGAAAGAGGTATGAATATGGAAGACACAAAAACATGTCTTGAGAAACAGCCGTTATCCCAGGAAATGCTTGAAAAGATGAATGCCTACTGGCGTGCTGCCAACTATCTGTCAGCCGGTCAGTTATACCTTCTTGACAATCCATTATTAAAAGAACCACTTACAATGGATCAGATCAAGAAGAAAATCGTTGGGCACTGGGGAACTGTCCCAGGACAGAACTTTATCTATGTACACTGCAACCGTGAGATCAAACGTTATGATCTGGATATGATCTTATTATCAGGTCCTGGACATGGCGGAAACTTCTTAATTGCCAATACATATCTGGAAGGTTCTTACAGCGAAGTATATCCGAACATCAGCCAGGATGAAGAAGGTATGAAGAAGATGTTCAAGCAGTTCTCATTCCCATGTGGAGTTCCGAGTCACTGTGCACCAGAGACACCTGGATCTATCAACGAAGGTGGAGAGCTTGGATATTCTATCGCACATGCATTCGGTGCTGTATTCGACAACCCGGATCTGATCGCAACAGTTGTTGTCGGTGATGGTGAAGCTGAGACCGGACCGTTAGCTACTTCATGGCAGTCTAACAAATTCCTGAACCCGGTTACAGACGGTGCTGTACTTCCAATTCTTCATTTAAATGGATATAAGATCAGTAACCCTACAATCTTCTCACGTATTTCACATGAGGAAGTGGAAAACTTCTTCAAAGGATGCGGTTGGAAACCTTACTTCGTAGAAGGTGACGATCCGATGACCATGCACAAGAAGATGGCAGAGACAATGGATACTGTTATCGAAGAGATCAAGGCAATCCAGAAAAATGCACGTGAGAACAACGATCCAGAACGTCCGATGTGGCCAATGATCGTTCTTCGTACTCCAAAGGGATGGACCGGACCAAAGGTTGTAGACGGTCAGCAGATTGAAGGATCTTTCCGTGCACACCAGGTACCACTTACAATGGAAAGTCCGGAACATCTGGAGCTCTTAAAAGAGTGGTTGGAAAGCTATCATCCGGAAGAACTCTTCGACGAAAACGGACGCCTGATCCCAGAACTTGCAGAACTTGCACCTAAGGGAGATGCCCGTCTCGGAGCTAACCCACATGCAAATGGTGGTTTATTATTAAAAGACTTAAGACTTCCTGATTTCCGTTCTTATGGAATCGAAGTTGAACCAGGTAAGACAAAGGCTCAGGATATGATCGAACTTGGCGGATATATCCGTGACATCTTCGAATTAAACGAAGAGAACAAGAACTTCCGTATCTTCGGACCTGACGAAAGTATGTCTAACCGTTTATACAAAGTATTTGAAACACAGAACCGTGACTGGAATGCCGGACTTCTTGACACAGACGATTGTCTTGCAAGAAACGGACGTATCATGGATGGTATGTTAAGTGAGCATATGTGTGAAGGATGGCTGGAAGGTTATCTGTTAACAGGACGTCACGGATTCTTCGCAAGTTACGAAGCATTCATCCGTATCGTTGACTCTATGGCAGCTCAGCATGCAAAATGGTTAAAAGTATGCAACCAGCTTTCATGGAGACAGCCAATTGCTTCTCTTAACTTCATTCTGACATCAAATGTATGGCAGCAGGATCACAACGGATTCACACATCAGGACCCGGGATTCCTGGATCACATTGCTAATAAGAAAGCAGATGTTGTCCGCATGTATCTCCCACCGGATACAAACTGCTTACTTTCTTGCTTCGATCACTGTATCAAGAGTAAGAACTATGTAAATGCGATCGTAGCATCTAAGCATCCAAGCTGCCAGTGGTTATCTATGGAACAGGCTGTTAAGCACTGTACACAGGGTATCGGTATCTGGGAGTGGGCAAGTAACGACTGTGGTGAAGAGCCGGATGTTGTTATGGCTTGCTGTGGTGATACACCTACACTGGAAACAATGGCTGCAGTTACCATCCTTCGTGATGAGATGCCAGACCTTAAGATCCGTGTTGTTAACGTAGTTGACCTGTTCAAGCTCGAATCAGACCACAAACATCCTCACGGATTAAGTGATGCAGAATACGATGCAATCTTTACAAAGGATAAACCGGTAATCTTCGCATTCCACGGATATCCGACACTGATCCATGAACTTACATATGAACGTAACAACCATAACATTTCTGTTCATGGATATCAGGAAGAAGGAACGATCACTACACCATTCGATATGCGTGTACAGAATCAGATCGACCGTTTCAACCTGGTAAAAGATGCAATCATGCACTTGCCACAGCTTGGCAACAAGGGATCCTTCCTGATCCAGAAGATGAACGACAAGCTGGTAGAGCACAAACAGTACATTGCCGAATACGGACAGGATCTTGAAGAGATCCGTAACTGGGAGTGGCATAAATAAAAATTCCTACTAATTAGTTTGTTTTAATAAAAAGCCCGAAAGCTTACCATATTTTACTCCAATTCGATACCTTTTATCTTTGTCAGATCGTTATGATCATCCGAATTTGTGTAAGCTTCCGGGTTTTTATTATATTTCTCATTTCTTATAATTGGCAGATTAATTGCCCTTCTCTTTCAGGAATTTCTGGAACTCCTTTGCTGCGATACTCTGCGGATATTCCATATCGTAAATCAATATGATATTACGTTCCGGCAGTTTTTCTTTTACCTTGATTTCAAATACCTGTCCGGACTTAAGTTCCGCATCCGCAAATTCCGCCGGGATGAATCCCAGTCCCAGATTATGTCTTACTGCCGGAAGTATCATATCCGTCGTCGCAAGCTCCATATCCGGTGCAAATGTCAGACCATTCTTTTCAAAATATTCATTTAAAAAACGGCGCGTGATCGTCTCTGCCGTCAGACTAATCCATGGATACGACACCAGTTCCTTAAGCGATAACTCCTCTTTCCCCGCTTTCAATTCTTCAAATCGCATTCCGGCGATCAGTATATCCCTGTATTTTCTCAATATCTTCATCCGAAGCGGCTTCGCTACCTGAAGATTAGCCGATACAAAAGCGAGATCCACCTTTCCTTCTTTTACTGCATTGACAGATTCTGTCGTACTGTTATTCAGAATCTTGAATCTTACATTCGGATACAGACTGTTGAATTCTTCCATCGCCTGAAACAGATAACAGTGAAGAGCAGTCTCCGTCGCACTGATATAGATCGTACCATTTTCCAGGGAAATAAGATTGCTAAGGTCATTCTCCCCTTTGAAAAACTGGGCGCATCCGGCCGCCACGTAACCATAGAATGTCCGTCCCTCCGGTGTCAGCTTCATACCGGTTTTACTTCTGGTAAATAACCGGCATCCCAGTTCACCTTCCAGCTTATGAATGGTACGTGTGACTGCCGGCTGGCTGGTCTTCAGTGCCGTCGCTGCCTTGGTAAGATTCTCATACTTTGCTACGTAATAAAATATTTTGTAATATTCGAAATTAGAATTCATCTTCTGCCTGCTCCCTTCTGCTGCCTGTGTGATCGTAAACTATAACACAAAAACTGTATGATGTTTTTAATCCCACACTTGCATACAATTATCAAATATGCTATATTAAAAATAACAAGAGGGAAACCGCAAGCGGCTACCCGGTATAAGTTAAAACTATTTATTTCAACAGTCCGTCAACTATTCCCAGTAGTTGGCGGCTATTTTTATTTACTCTTGAAAATCTTATAACAAAGACTTAGCCGCCCGGCTTTAGTTTCCCTATCAGTATATTATCATGTATGTGACAGTCAATCAACTTTTTCTTACGATTATTTAGAACTTCTCCATCTCCCCGCCGGCTTTTGAAAATTTTTTGATCAGATTATTTACCTTTAAGATTTCTTTCATGCTTTCCTTTCACCTTTCTGATTGTATGCCACTCAATCACTTTTACACCAATCCCCTGCAGCAGCACCACCAGAACAAATGGATATACCTGCGATACCAGATCTGTAAACACCCAAGCTTACACCCTCCATTTCATTCATCAACTCTTCCTCATTCGATACACACAAAAAAATAAAGCCTTCCAGTGCATTCGCATTCAGCACAGGAAGACTTTATTTATTTTTATTCAGGTCCGGCTATCCAACACGATAAACGAAACACCAACTATCCTTTTACAGCTCCGGCTGCAACACCTTTGATAATATGCTTCTGACAAGCCAGATAGAAGATGACTACCGGAATTACCGCCAGGATCAGCGCTGCCATAACCGCACCCATATCTACACGTCCGTAACTTCCCTTCATATACTGGATCGCAATTGAGATTGTCTTATACTTATTCAGATCCAGTACCAGGTATGGAAGCAGGAAGTCGTTCCAGATCCACATCGTCTCCAGGATTCCTACGGAAATGTATGTCGGCTTCATGATCGGAAGTACAACGGAGAAAAAGGTTCGAAGTGGTGTACATCCGTCGATCATTGCTGCTTCCTCAATTTCCAGTGGAATGGATTTTACAAATCCGCAGAACATGAATACTGCCAGACCTGCACCAAATCCGAGGTAAATGATGATGATTCCCCAAGGTGTACGAAGTCCTGTACGGTCAGCTACCAGCGATAAGGTGAACATAACCATCTGGAACGGAACAACCATGGAAAATACGCAGAGTAAATATAACAGTTTTGTAAACTTACTGTTTACTCTTGTAATATACCATGCACACATAGAAGTACATACAAGGATCACAAGTACGGAACAAACTGTGATAAATACAGTCCAGCCGACTGCACTCAGCAGTTCATATTTGTCAATTGCGGACAGGAAGTTATCGATTCCTACCCATGTCTGCTTTGTCGGAAGTTTGAATGGTTCTTTGTTGATAAATACTTTATTTTTGAATGAGTTGATCAGCACGATCAGGATCGGCATGATATATACAATACCGATGATCGCAAATGCACCTGTTCCAAACCAGCTTAATTTACTTGTTTTTTTCTTCATTACTGCTGTACCTCCTTAGAACGTGTTGCACGTAACTGGATCATACCGATCACAACTACGATTGCAAAGAAGATGACTGCCTTCGCCTGTCCGACTCCTTCCCATCCGGTACGTCCGTAGAACGTATTGAAGATGTTTAACGCCATCATCTCAGACATCTTAGACGGTTCACCGGCTGTCAGGGACAGGTTCTGATCGAATAACTTGAATCCGTTTGTAATTGACAGGAACATACAGATCGTGATCGATGGCATCATCATCGGGATTGTTACCTTGAATAATGTCTGGATCTTATTTGCTCCGTCAATCTCTGCTGCTTCAATGACATCACCAGGAATGGACTGAAGACCCGCGATATAGATGATCATCATATAACCGATCTGCTGCCAGCTGACCAGAATGATCAGCCCCCAGAAGCCATACCACTCATTCAGAGCAAGTGCGGTACCATATCTGGAAAGGACTCCGTTAAAGATCAGCTGCCAGATATATCCAAGTACGATACCACCGATCAGGTTCGGCATGAAGAAGATCGTACGGAAGACATTTGTTCCGTGCATTTCTTTTGTCAGTGCCATTGCAAGTGCAAATGCTATGATGTTAATGATCAGAAGAGATGCAATCGCGAACAGTACCGTATACCAGAATGAATGACGGAATGCCGTATCTTTCAGTGCTTCTATGTAATTTGAAAATCCTACGAATTTCGCGTCTGTTACGGTTGTAAATTTACAAAATGAAAGCCAGATTCCCATAATAAAAGGAACGATAAAGCCAAGAATAAATGCAAAAAACGTTGGAAGCACGAAAATCGGCATATAACGTTTGATGGATTTTTCCATAATAAATTCCTCCTTCCATGCAGAGAATCTCCGCTTCATTTCCCTGCACTTTTTCATAAAAGCGGCGGGTGTTTCTTGCAACCACCCGCCACTACTCACTTCATACAACTATTTTGATTGTTACATTTTTATTTTGCTGCTGCAGCTTCTTTTGCCCATCCGTCAACGAATGCTGTTGTAACTTTTGCCCAGTTTGCATCTGTCGGATCTGCTGCGTAACTTGTCAGTGCAGAACCCACTCCGTTCTTCCACTCTTCTGATGGCATTGTTGAGAAGTTCCAAGATACAGGAGTCTTTCCGTCTTCTGTATATTTGTTTGCTTCGTTAACAAGTACGTTGTCTGATTTCATGTTCTTCTTAAATGGAATTGTGAATCCCATGTCTTTGCACATTGCCTTTACACCATCATCAGATGTTACACACCAGTTCATGAAATCAAGTGTTGCCTGAATGTCGTCTTCAGATGCTTTGGAGTTTACACACCAGTAGTTCTCTGTACCTGTACAGATTCCCTGATCTTCTTCGCCTTCTACACCGATGTAGATTGGAAGGATTCCAAGATTGTCATCTCCGACGTCTTTGATGTTGTTATATTCCCATGTACCATTCTGGTAGAATACTGCATCACCTGTTACGAAATCTGCTGTTGCATCGTCAGCTGTCTTTGTAGAAAGTTCTGTTGGTTTGCAGGTAGCATTGTTGATGTAGAGATCCCAGATCTGACGGTAGTTATCAAGGTATGTTCCTTTGATAGCATCTGTGTTATCGATTCCTTCATCTTTGTATTCATAGTAGATTGGAAGGTTTGCCAGATGAGTTTTGAATCTCCAGTCAGATGATCCGTCCATACCAGCGGATGTAAATGCTGAGAATCCAAGTTTGTCCTTATTTGCTGTGATATCTTCTACAACTTTCTTGAAGCTGTCAAAGTTAGTGATATCATCAGCTGAGTATCCTGCTTCCTTTAACAGTTCTTTGTTGTAAATGATTCCGTAGCTTTCTATTACGTATGCGATTCCTGACATCTTGTCGCCGTCCATCAGTGCGAAATCATCACTTGTCAGCTGTTTTGCAACATCAGAATCTTTCAGATCGTAGCAGTAATCTTTCCAGCTTGCAAGTCCAACCGGTCCGTTTACCTGGAACAGTGTCGGAGCATTGCTCTTAGCCATCTCAGATTTTAATGTCTTTTCGTATTCTCCGGATGCTGCTGTAAGTACTGTTACATCCACTCCTGTTTCTTTTGTATACTCTTTTGCCAGATCCTGCCACTGCTCATCCTGTTCTGGTTTGAAGTTTAAGTAGTATACTTTTCCTTTTGCGTCTTTCTTGTCTGACTTGCTGTCAGAAGAGCTTCCACATCCTGCAACCATTCCTGTTGCCATGGCTGCTACCAGCATTGCTGATACAACTTTACGCATTTTCATAATTCATTTCCCTCGCCTTTCTTTTTTTGAAACCTTCGTTTCTCTTGTTGTCATTATATTAACAGAAATGCGCTCAAACCCTGTATCAATAAAACAACCTGATATACAAAAAAACATATCTATTGTTCTTCTTCAAACTGCCGGATGCTTTCGTCTTCTGCCTGCGTGAATTCCTGCTCCGTTATCTTTCCCTGTACCAGGTCCGCCAGACATTCTCCCAGTACATCCTCCTGCAGCAGTGAATTCCACTTCACCTGATAATTCGGTACAATCTGTGGATTTCCCGTATAAGCCTTCAGATAATCATCCAACAGCGTTCCTTCCTGTCTTGTCCTGCTGTTCAGCAATTCTTCTTTCTGTTCTTTATTCAATTTCGTTCTGAATTTGAGGAACTCAACTGCGCCTTTTTTTACTTTTTCACTATAAGTTGATACAACTGCCCAGCCGAATGTCTCCGGTGAGCCTATCAGTTTATTTTCAGGAAATGTAGAAAAACATACTTTTTTCTGCATTTCCTCCGGAATCTGATCAATCATCCAGTAACCATTAGGTATCATCGCTGCATTTCCTGCCACGAAATTATCATAAGCTACGTCAAAATCATTATGTAATGCATCCTGGGTCGTATATTGGAATAATTTTTTTAATGTACCGGCTATCTCCAGCCCCGGTTTATTCTGATAGGTATCCGGATATAATTGCTTCATGAACGCCGCACCTTCTTCACTTCCTGCTACTTCTGCTGTTGCAAGCAGCATTGCAGCCCATGCCGTCCCTTCCGTATGCAGGGCAAGCGACGTGATCCCTGCTGCTTTCAGTTTCTCACAACATTTCCAGAATTCTTCCCATGTCTCAGGAAATCTGCTGATTCCTGCCTGTTCAAATAACTCCCGGTTCCAGAAAACCCCTGAACAGGCGAATGCCGCCGTGCTGACTGGACCCAGATAAATCTTTCCATCCTCTTCCCGGACCGATTCCATTACTGACGGTTCGATCATATCTTTCCATTCCTGATCTTCGTTAATGTAAGGTGTCAGGTCCTCAATCCTGCCTTTCTTGATCATCATCTGATAGAAAGACGGAAGCATACGCAGATCAGTGATAATAGCCGGTAATTCATCTGTCACATTCATACGTTTCAGATTCTTCCGGTATTCTTCCTCTGTCTCCATCACCCAGTCCACGTCTATATGATACTTCCCTTTGTATGCCCTGTTAAACCGCTCCACCACTTCCTCTTCATTCTTATTACCGGTACTGGAATCTACGGTAAGGATCATTGGGATCTCTACTACTTTATTCTTTTTTCTGGTCTGTGTATCCTCTTTTCCTACACAGCCGGTCAGTGCTGCCAGCATGACGATCACCATCACTGCTGCCATAATCCGTCTACTGTTCACTGTTTTCTTTCCCGTCATCCGGAATCTGGATAACACAGACGGTTCCATTTGTATCCGATTCATAGAAAAATCTCACATCCTCCCCATACTTTAACCGCAGTCGCGTAATAATATTTATCACACCATAGCCATGTTTTTTGTCTTCAAAACTGTCTTTCATTTTTGACACCGGTATCTCTGACAGTCCGTTTAACTTCTCCGCCACCTGCTCTTCCATCGGAGTTCCGTTATTATAGACACTGAATGTAAGCTGTCCAGCCTGTTCAGTGACACTGATCCTTATCAGACCGCCTTCGAAGATATCACAAAATCCATATTTGACTGCATTTTCCACAATTGGCTGTAAGATCAGCTTTAATATCCACCTTGTTTTCAGTTCTTCTCCACATTCGATCTCATAGTGGAACAGATTCTCATTGCGGATCTGCTGGATCTCCATATAACTTTTTACATTTTCCAGCTCGTCTTCTACTGTCACAATCTCACGGCCTTTGCTCAGTGACAGACGCAGATACTTTGACAGTGCCTGTATCATCTTCATCGTCTTCTCTTCCCCATTGATCCGCGCCAGCATATAGATGGTATCCAGCGTATTATAGAGAAAATGTGGATTGATCTGGCTGATCAGCGTATTCATCTCACTGACTCTTAGTTCTTTTTGCTGATTCTTGATCTCATTCTGGAACTCTTCGATATTCTTCAACATCTCGTTATAGGCATGCCCGATCTTATCCAGTTCCGTGTCCGTATGGATCTGAATGATATGTGTAAAATCATTTCCATCAAAACTTGTCATGGCATCACTGATCTGTCTGATCGGCCGGGTAAATGTCTTTGATGCATAAAGACTTAAGACAAACGCCAGTACCGCGATCACCGCATAGATAGTGAGTAATACGATCAATATCTGCGTCATTCCCTGATTCAATACCATATCCGGCACCAGTGTAAAGATCACCATCCCTGTCTCTTCCTGCCGGTATGCCTGTAAAATCCCGCCTTCTATCTTTTTTCCCCGCACGATCACACCGGATTTTTTCGTTCTGGTCAGTTCCGTAATCTTCTTCATTGTCTTTTTTCCGATATTGAAATCTTCCGGATCCTGCTGGATGCAGGTCTTTCCTTCTGGGCTTATGATTCCCACCGCAACATCTTTTGCAATCTTCTTATCTTTATCCATCACATTTTCCAGAAACTGTTGATTCATCTTCAGATACACGATTCCAGGTTCATGTGCGTAATCCATACTGTTCACATATCTTCCGATAAACAAAGCTTCGTCCCCTGTACCAAACAGGTAATCCCGGGTCCATATCCACTGCGTCTTCGCATACTCATCCCCCATTTTCTCACGCAGACCGCTGCTTTGAAAATCCGAATAACCAATCTGGGAATAGGATTTTTCGTAAACATTTCTTTTATTATCAATGTAGCAATAATCAGCGACATGATTCAGATCTATATATGCAAAATATTTGCTCAGTGCATTCTTCTCTACTTCCTGCAGTTCTTTATTCTTCAGACTCTTCTGCACATCATTTTCCAGGATGATCTCTGCTGTCACGGCATCCGTCTTCCGGTAGAGATTATCCAGGGCTATCCCCATCTTCTCATTCATAAATTCATACTTATCCACAATCACATCTGTCATATTCCGTCTGACATAAGTCCATACACAGATGCTGGAAAGAACCAGTGCCAGTATCAGAAGCGTACACATATACTTCAGATACTTTTTCTGGATTCCTGACATTTTACTTTTTTTCATACTTCATATTCCCTTTTGTAATCTCTCGGAAGCTGTCCTGTATATTCTTTAAACAAATGTGAAAAATAGGATGGATTACTGATTCCGACCTGCTCGCAGATATTACCGATGCTGGTTCTTCCGTCTTCCAGCAGTCTCTTTGCCAGCTCCATTCTACGCTGCAACAGATATTGTTTGAATGTCATATGAAAGGTATTCTTGAATACCCGTCCAAAATATACCGGATTCAGATATACATGTGTCGCCACTGATACAATCGAAAGATCTTCATTATCCAGATGTTCATCTATATATGCCACAGCCGCTGCAATGTATTCTTTTGATCCCTTATTCTCTTTCTTCTCTGCATTTTCCAGTCTTTTTTCAATAGCAGTTCCCAGAATCTTATAACAGACATCCACCGCTTTTGCCGCCTTTAAGTTTCTCATATTCGAATAATAATTTTCAAATTGCTGGTTCAGTGATTCGTCCATCCCGTAACTGTCTTTTAACATGAATTCTGTCTTTACCATAATCTTGTGCATATACTGGCATTGCAGTTCTTCTCTGTGTGGCAGTTGGTAAATAAAATGTACAAATGCCTGCTTTAACTGTACGGCGTCGTTCTTCCGCACGCTGTTGACCACCATCATCTCTGCCTCCGCCGGATATGGGCTTTCCTCTTTTTCTTCAACAGTATCCGGGATTGTAAATACTCCCGCTCCGGATGCATTTGTAACAGCGAATAATCTCTGCGCTTCTTCGAAACTTCTTCTGATTCCGCGGATCCCTTTATATGGTTTGGATATTGCTGCAATAACCGGGCTGTTCTCTTCTTTTTTTACCTCTTCCAGCAGTTCTTTTAGCTCATGTACCGCTGTATTCTCCTGCGTCTTTATAATAAATGTACGATGTCCTTCTTCACTTTCGAATTTCCAGTATGTGAATCTCTCTGCGATCTTTTCTTCAATCATTCTGACCATGGAAAATCTCGAGGCTTCATATTCCAGTTCATTGGTAATCTTATAGGCCAGATCAAGATCTGCATATACTGTAATAAACCGGTCTCCTTCCTTCATGACATCCTGCAGCGTATGGAAGACTTCATCTACTTTTTCTTCCGGCAGCCGGTTCTGGACATATTTTTGCACGACAACCTGCAAAAATCCATCTCCGTCCTTTTTCAGAAGTCTCTCCCAGCGGTCATACTTTTCCTCATTTCGGATCTGATCTTCACAGATTTTACCGACATCTGTCATCGTCGCCTGTAATTTTTCATCTTCAATCGGCTTCAGAAGATATGCGAATGCCCCCAGATCACATGCCTTCTTCGCATATTCAAAATCCCTGTATGCACTTAACACTACGAACTGACATTCCGGGTTTTCTTTCTTGATTTCTTCCATTACCATAAGTCCGGAAATCTGTTTCATCCTGATGTCTGTCAGCACTACATGTGGTTTTTTTTCGCGTATTACCTTTAACGCCTGCTCTCCGCTCTGCGCAAAACCAACCACCTCATATCCCATACCGTTCCAGTCATACGTCTTCACCAGACCCTCCAGCAGGATCGGTTCATCATCTACGATCACCAGTTTTAACAACCCCATAGTACACCTCATACCTTTTATTAATACCATCTTAACATATTACAGTCTCATTCTATAATTTTTTATACTTTTTCTTTACCAAAAATCATATCTTTTATGCAAAAAATCATACTTTTTATATCAAAAATTATACTTTTATGAAAAATCAGAGGTTTTGACATATACAAAACAAAAAGAAAAACACAATATCCAAAACGTTTCCATTCCCTTCTCAGTGAATCCATCGTTTGAATATTGTGTTTTCTTTTTGTTTCCTGTTATGTTTATCTTGCGCAGACTTCTGTCGTTTTTCTGATCTTCTTGATCAGTTCATCTGTAAATGCGCCTTTTTTCATTCTCCACATCCAGTTACCGCCGAGTGTAGATGGCATATTAATTCTTGCCTTATTACCAAGTCCCAGATAATCCTGTACCGGAATGATGCACGTATCTGCCACACTTCTCATCGCCAGACTTATGAAATCCCAGTGTACTTCTTCATCCGGAGTGTATGGATTATTCAGATATTCCTTTGTCATCTCTTTATCTTCTTCGGAAAGTGTCTGATACCATCCCTGAAGGGTATCGTTATCGTGGGTTCCTGTATAGACTACACAGTTTTTATCATAATTATGTGGAAGATAATCACTGTCCTCTCCTGCCACAAATGCGAATTCCAGTACTTTCATTCCCGGATAACCACTGTCTTTTAACAATTGTCTCACCGTATCCGTCAGGAATCCCAAATCTTCCGCAATGATCGGAAGGTCACCTAATGTTTCCTTCATCTTAAGGAACAGATCCATGCCCGGTCCCGGCATCCATTCACCATTCTCTGCCGTCTCATCTCCATACGGGATTGCATAATATTCATCAAACCCACGGAAATGATCGATACGGATGATGTCATATAATTTAAAGCAGCAGGCCACCCGCTTCATCCACCAGTCATAGCCTGTCTTCTTATGGTAATCCCATGCATACAATGGATTTCCCCACAGCTGCCCGGTTGCCGAAAATGCATCCGGCGGACATCCCGCTACCGCAACCGGCAGATTCTCTTCATCTAACTGGAACAGCTTCGGATTCGCCCAGGTATCTGCACTGTCAAATGCTACATAGATCGGGATATCCCCGATAATCTCAATGCCTTGTTCATTGGCATATGTTTTCAGTCCGGCCCACTGTCCGGCGAACAAATACTGCAGAAATTCATAAAAATCAATCTCTGCACTTAATTGTTCCTGATATGCCACAATTGCTTCCGGCTTACGCAGCCTGATGTCTTCCTCCCACTGATCCCAGCTTTTTCCGTCAAATGAATCTTTCACTGCCATATACAATGCATAATCCGCAAGCCATGCTTTTTCTTCTTCCAGATAAGTACGGTATGCCTTACTTTCCATCAATCCGTTCTTTTTGGCTCTTTTATATGCAAGCTTTAAGACTTTAAATCTTGCATTATATATTTTCTCATAATCGATTTCTTCTTCATTCTCTCCGAAATCTGCCTGGTCACACTCTTCTTTCGTCAGAAGTTCATCCTCGATCAGCGTCTCCAGATCGATAAAATACGGGTTCCCCGCAAATGTTGAAAAAGACTGATACGGTGAATCGCCGTATCCCGTCTGTCCAAGCGGCAGGATCTGCCACAATTTCTGTCCTGCTTCTTTTAATATATCTACAAATTCATACGCTTCTTTTGAAAAACATCCGATTCCATATGCCCCCGGAAGTGCAGAGACCGGCATTAACATTCCACTCTTTCTCATTAACTTTCGTTCCTTCCTCGTTATGATACTTATAATTAAGTATAGCAGTGTTCTTTGGATGCTTCAAATAAAAAGTATACTCTGTATATAAGAAATCATAGATTATTCCACAGATGTCACTGTATAATCCTTGTCTTCTACTGTCTTCTTCAGCACATCATCTGTGATCTCTGCATTTAATGTCAGCTCTGCTGTTCCTGCCTCATGACTTACAACCGCTTCATCTACCTGTGGAAGTGCTTCCAGTGCTTTCTTTACGGCTGCCTCACAGTGTCCACACATCATTCCCTCAATATGCATTATTTTTTTCATTGTCTTGTCCTCCTTCTTGGATCTCTTTTTTTCTTTTTTGGCTTTTAATTTTTTATCTTTTGATGCATCATACATCTTAAAAAGATTCAATCTCAATGCGTTCGATACTACGCAGAAGCTTGATAAACTCATGGCTGCCGCACCGAACATCGGATTTAATTTCCACCCGAACAGCGGATACCATACACCAGCCGCAAGCGGGATTCCGATAATATTATAGAAGAATGCCCAGAACAGGTTCTCATGAATATTACGGAGTGTCGCACGGCTCATGCGGATTGCTGCCGGCACATCACTTAACCGGCTCTTCATCAGAACAACATCTGCCGCATCGATCGCAACATCCGTTCCGGCTCCGATCGCAATACCCATATCGGCTCTTGTAAGTGCCGGCGCATCGTTGATACCGTCTCCGACCATCGCAACTTTTCCTTTTTCTTTCAGCTTACAGATCACCTGCTCTTTTCCTTCCGGAAGTACGCCTGCAATCACTTCATCCACTCCGGCCTGCTGCCCGATGGCTTTTGCAGTACGTTCGTTATCTCCGGTCAGCATGACTACATGGATTCCCATGTTCTGTAATTCTTTGATCGCCTGCGGGCTGTCTTCTTTGATGACATCCGCCACTGCGATTACACCTAATAAACGGTCTTCATTTCCGAAGAATAATGGTGTCTTACCTGCTTCGGCAAGTTTCTCTGCTTTCTTCTGCATATCTCCATCAACGGATACCTTACTGCTGATAAATGTATGATTTCCTCCATATAATGTATGCTCATCCAGTATGGCTGTCAGACCGTTACCCGGAAGAGCCTGGAATCCGGTAACTTCTTCGATGTCGGCATTTTCCTCTTTTGCATTTTCAAGAATTGCTCTTGCCAGTGGATGTTCACTCTTATTCTCCAGTGCATACGCACATTTTAATAAGGTATCTTCTGTCACTCCCGCTGCCGGAATGATATCTGTCACTTTCGGTTCTCCACTTGTGATCGTACCAGTCTTATCCAGCGCAACAATTTGCATCTTTCCAGTCTCTTCCAGCGAAACTGCTGTCTTGAACATAATACCATTTCTGGCGCCCATGCCATTTCCGACCATAATTGCTACCGGTGTTGCAAGTCCGAGCGCACACGGACAGCTGATCACCAGCACCGCAATTCCTCTGGATAATGCAAAGCCAATACTCTGTCCTGCGATCAGCCATACAATAATTGTGATCACTGCAATCGTGATAACCGTTGGCACAAATACTCCGGATACACGGTCCGCAATCTTTGCGATCGGTGCTTTTGTTGCAGCCGCATCACTTACCATCTGGATGATCTGTGAAAGTGTCGTATCTTCGCCGACTCTGGTCGCACGGCACTTCAGATATCCGGACTGATTTACAGTTGCGGCCGATACCTTATCACCGACAGCCTTATCTACCGGAATACTTTCACCTGTAAGAGCAGATTCATTGACCGCACTGTTTCCTTCTATGACTTCTCCGTCAACCGGAATATTCTCTCCCGGCTTTACAACAAAGCAATCTCCCTTTTGTACCTGTTCAATCGATACCTGAACTTCTTTTCCAGCACGGATCACAACCGCTGTCTTTGGCGCAAGCTTCATCAATCCTTTTAATGCGTCGGTCGTCTTTCCTTTTGATCTTGCCTCCAGCATCTTTCCGACCGTGATCAGTGCAAGGATCATAGCTGCTGATTCAAAATAAAAATCATGCATATAAGACATTACTGCATCCATATCCCCATGCATCTGCGCATCTGTCATTGCAAACAGTGCATACGTACTGTATACAAAAGACGCTCCGGATCCAAGTGCCACCAGGGTATCCATATTCGGTGCTCTGTGGATCAGTCCTTTGAATCCACTGATGAAAAACTTCTGGTTGATCACCATGACTGTAATCGTCAGAAGCATCTGTAATAGTCCCATCATTACATGATTGTCTTTCATGAATCCCGGGACCGGCCATCCCCACATCATATGTCCCATGGAGAAATACATCAGGACGATCAGAAATCCAAGTGATGCAATCAGACGCTTCTTTAATGCCGGTGTCGTTCTGTCTTTTAACATATCTTCTCCGGCAGATACTGATGATGACTGTGTCTTTGCCGCTCCTTCTCCTTTTTTCGATGCTCCGTATCCGGCATCTGTGACTGCCTTAATGATCTCCTGTTCACTTGCAGTTCCCTCTACTCCCATAGAGTTGGTAAGCAGACTTACCGAGCAGGATGTTACACCCGGCACTTTCGAAACTGCTTTTTCAACTCTTGCACTGCAGGCTGCGCAGCTCATGCCGGTTACTATATATTGTTCCATTGTTGTCTTGTTCCCTCCTGTCATTATTATTTGTCTTATTTCTTTATAGTAAACTCAGAAAATGCTTTCCGAGCAGACTATACATCTATAAACTTTACTTACCGCATCAGCTTCTGTAACACCTTTACCAGTTCATCAACCGTCTCATCTTTTCCGTCCCGGATGTCATCTGCCACACAGGTACGGATGTGATTCGCCAGCAATACTTTATTAAAGCTGTTCAGTGCCGCATTCACCGCTGATACCTGTACCAGAATCTCCGGACAATAAGCGTCCTTTTCCAGCATTCCTTTGATGCCGCGTACCTGACCCTCAATCCGGCTCAGACGATTCATCAGATCCTTGTATTCTTTATCCGAACGATGCTTGGACGAGTGACAACAGCATTCTTTTTCTGATTTGTTTTCCATATTATCTGTATTCTTGTCTTCCATAAGCATACTCCTTTCATATTCATACCCTTACGGGGTATATGTATTTTACCTCTTATTATCACATAAGTCAAGGAATATATGCGTTCTTGATATATGTTTTCATTTATTGGTAGTTCCAATACAATTTTTAAAA
>ERZ1034952.863-NODE-863-length-26917-cov-5.218748_pt1 | contig 26917 bp, 25 predicted proteins | sample MGYA00520625_ERZ1034952 | MGnify/ENA primary metagenome ERZ1034952 (study PRJEB33766, sample SAMN09781773) | gut metagenome | biome: gut microbiome | host: Homo sapiens | place: Madagascar | study: EMG produced TPA metagenomics assembly of the PRJNA485056 data set... | reverse complement strand
TACCGCGTGCGTGATGGTGTCGTCGATCATCTTCATGATGCTGTCCTTGACATCCTTGCCCTCGAGAACCTGAAGACGCTGCGCATAGATGATCTTGCGCTGCGTATTGAGGACGTCGTCGTATTCCAGAACGTGCTTGCGCGCCGCAAAGTTGCGGGACTCGATCTTCTTCTGGGCGCTCTCGATCGCGCCGGACAGGATCTTCTGATCGATCGGCTCGTTCTCGTCGATGCCGAGCGTATCCATCATGTTCTGAATGCGCTCCGAACCGAACAGACGCATCAGATCGTCCTCGAGCGAAATATAGAAGCTGGACTCGCCGGGGTCGCCCTGACGGCCGGCACGGCCGCGCAGCTGGTTGTCGATACGGCGGGATTCATGGCGTTCCGTGCCGAGGATATACAGGCCGCCGGCCGCGCGCACCTTTTCCGCGTCTGCGTCGGTCTGCGCCTTGTGCAGCTTGTACAGCTCGTCGAACTTCTTGCGTACCGCAAGAATGCCCGGGTTGTCGGTCTCCGCATGGCCGTTTGCCTCGTAGACCATCTTGTCTACGAACATCTTCGCCGTGCGCTCGTCCAGCTCGCCCTCCTGCACCTTGCTCTCGGCCAGCTTGATGAGGCCGCGCTTGAGGTCGTCGAGCGCCAGCGTCTCGGCGTTGCCGCCGAGCATGATATCGGTACCACGGCCTGCCATGTTGGTGGCGATGGTGACGGCGCCGTACTTGCCGGCCTGCGCGACGATATCCGCCTCGCGCTCATGATGCTTCGCGTTCAGCACGGTGTGCTTGATGCCCTTCGCCTTGAGGATCTTGGACAGCTCCTCAGACTTCTCGATCGAGATCGTACCGACCAGGATCGGCTGGCCCTTGGCGTGGCATTCCTCGATGCGCGAAATGATCGCGTTGATCTTGCCGCGCTCGTTCTTGTATACGGCATCCGGGTTGTCCTTGCGGATGACCGGCTTGTTGGTCGGGATCTCGATGACATCGAGCTGATAGGTGTGGCGGAACTCCTCCTCCTCGGTCAGCGCGGTACCGGTCATGCCGGACAGCTTGCCGTACAGGCGGAAGTAGTTCTGGAAGGTGATGGTCGCGAGGGTCTTGCTCTCGTGCTGGACCTTGACGCCCTCCTTCGCCTCGATGGCCTGATGCAGACCCTCGTTGTAGCGGCGGCCGAACATCAGACGGCCGGTAAACTCATCGACAATAATGATCTGGCCGTCACGGACAACATAGTCCACATCGCGCTGCATGACGCCGCGCGCCTTGATGGCCTGATTGATATAGTGCTGGAGCGTGGTGTTCTCCGGGTCGGACAGGTTCTCAACCTTGAAGTACGCCTCGGCGCGCTTCTGGCCGTGCGGCGTAAGGGTCGCGGTCTTTGCCTTCTCGTCGACGATGTAATCCGCCTCGATGTCGTCCTGCTCCTCCTTCGCGTCAACCTCCTTGACACGCAGGCACTTGAGGCCGACGGCGAAGCGGTCCGCGATCTCGTACATCTGCGAGGACTTCTCGCCCTGACCGGAAATGATCAGCGGCGTGCGCGCCTCGTCGATCAGAATGGAGTCGACCTCGTCGACGATCGCGAACGCATGGCCGCGCTGCACCATCGCCTGCTTGTAGATCGCCATGTTGTCGCGCAGGTAATCGAAGCCGAACTCGTTGTTCGTGCCGTAGGTGATGTCCGCAGCGTACATCGCCTTGCGCGCCTGCGGCGGAACCTCATGGATGACCAGACCGACGTTCAGACCGAGGAAGCGGTAGACCTTGCCCATCCACTCGCTGTCGCGTTTTGCGAGGTAGTCGTTAACGGTTACGATGTGGACGCCCTTGCCGGTCAGCGCGTTCAGATAGGCCGGCAGCGTCGCCATGAGGGTCTTGCCCTCGCCGGTCTTCATCTCCGCGATACGGCCCTGATGCAGGACGATGCCGCCGATGATCTGGACGCGGTAGTGACGCATGCCGAGCACGCGCCACGAAGCCTCGCGGCAGGTCGCAAAAGCCTCGGGCAGCAGCTGGTCGAGCGTCTCGCCGTCCTGATAGCGTTTCTTAAATTCATCGGTCTTTGCGCGCAGCTCCTCATCGGAGAGCTTCTTGTACTGCTCCTCCAGCGCTTCGACCTTATCCGCAATGGGGTAGATCTTCTTCAGCTCATGCGAGGAATGCGTGCCGAAGATCTTGGTAAAAAAGTTTGCCATTACTTGTATTCAGCCTTTCAAAAGGGCATAGCTGCCCCATTCGTTCATACGGGTTTATTATACCACATTATAAAGGATAAACAAATAAATTTTTTGTGAACGGTTGAAATCTCCTCGAAATTCCCTCTTTTCGACCGAAAAAATCCCCTCGTCTAAGACGAGGGGATAAGTTTTTACTTTGCGTAGTCGATGGCGCGGGTCTCGCGGACCATGTTGACCTTGATCTGGCCGGGGTAATCCAGCTCGTTCTCGATCTTCTTGGCGATGTCGCGCGCGAGCAGAACCATTGCATCGTCGGATACCTTGTCCGGGTTTACGATAATGCGGATCTCGCGGCCTGCCTGGATCGCATACGAGCTCGAAACGCCCGGCGTTTCGTTTGCGATGCTTTCCAGCTTTTCCAGACGCTTGATGTAGTTCTCGACGTTCTCGCGGCGTGCGCCCGGACGGGCGGCGGAGATCGCGTCGGCCGCCTGAACCAGGCAGGCAACAACGGTCTTTGCCTCGACGTCGCCGTGATGCGCCTCGATGGCGTGAACGATCGCCGGGGATTCCTTGTACTTCTTGGCAAGGTCTACGCCGATCTGGACATGGCTGCCCTCGACCTCGTGGTCGATCGCCTTGCCGATGTCATGCAGCAGGCCTGCGCGGCGCGCCTGAACCGGGTCGAGACCCAGCTCGCTCGCCATCATGCCGGCGATGTGCGCGACCTCGATGGAGTGCTGAAGGACATTCTGGCCGTAGCTCGTGCGGTAGCGCAGGCGGCCGAGGATCTTGATTAGCTCGGGGTGGATGCCGTGGATGCCGGTCTCGAAGGTAGCGCGTTCGCCCTCGCTCTTGATGATCTGCTCGACCTCGCGGCGGGACTTTTCGACCATTTCCTCGATGCGTGCCGGATGGATGCGTCCGTCCACGATCAGCTTTTCGAGCGCCAGACGCGCGATCTCGCGGCGTACCGGGTCGAACGAGGACAGGGTGATCGCCTCAGGCGTGTCGTCGATGATGAGGTCTACGCCGGTCAGCGTCTCGAGCGTGCGGATATTGCGGCCCTCGCGGCCGATGATGCGGCCCTTCATCTCATCGTTGGGCAGCGGAACGACCGAGACGGTCGCCTCGGAAACGTGGTCTGCCGCGCAGCGCTGGATGGCGGTGGAGATGATCTCGCGGGCGGTCTGCTCGCTCTCATCCTTGAGCCGCTGGTTGATCTCGCGGACCTTGACGGCAGCGTCATGCTGCGCCTCGGCCTCGATCGAGTTGACGAGCATTTCGCGTGCTTCATCGCGCGTCATGCTCGCGATCTGTTCGAGCTTTTCTACCTGCTCGTCCTTGATGCGCTGGAGCTCGTTCTCCTTCTTCTGTACGGATTCCAGATGACGGCTCAGCTCTTCGTTCTTGCGGTCGAGGGTGTCGCTCTTCTTGTCGAGCGCTTCCTCGCGCTGAATGAGACGGCGCTCGAGCTGCTGCGTTTCGTTGCGGCGCTCCTTCAGCTCGCGGTCTGCCTCGACGCGCTGACGATGGATCTCGTCCTTCGCCTCGAGCACGGACTCGCGCTTTTTGGTCTCACCGGCCTTGATCGCCTCGTTGATGATGCGGGTCGCCTCGGTTTCAGCATCGCCGATCGCTTTTTCGGCAACGCTCTTGCGATAAAGAAAACCAATGACAACGCCCACAGCGAGACATACGATACCGGTGATGATCGGTATGATGATTTCGGTCATGTTAAGGTGTGTCCTCCTGTTGATAAGATAGGACAGCTCCTGCCTGTCGCAGCGACGTTTTTGATAAATTTATATAAAATACGCTCTCTCCCACACGGTATCGGCTGTACCGGGGGAACGGGAAGCGCAAGCTTATATTGTTCAGCAAAAATGCCGACCACAGCGGACCGGTGCTGTCGAGAAAATGCGTGTGGTGTCTCCGGACACCGAAACGAGCGTGCACCGCAGTATCAACCTATGCGGACACGCTGCAATAATGCCCCCTGAAAAAAGCTGCACGCTGGCACTGTGCAGCCCGTAGGCGCCGCACCGGACGCCTCCGGCGCAGTGCCATATCATATGAGTATTATTATACATCTAATTGTAAAGCCTGTTCGTCAAACTGTCAAGAAAAACACGGTCTTCCCCCTGCGGATTTTGTCGTTTTTTGAAAACACGGCTCTTCCTGCCTTGAGAATAGCTGTGAAGTCTGCTATAATAATGGCTCAAAGAGCAGTAAAAGTCATCGGCTCCTGCTCCTGCAGAAAGAAAAACTGGTTTTCGGGGGTGCTCCTGTGGCAAAGACGATCAATGACGTATATCTTCAGCTGTTTCATCGGCTGCGCGACGGTGGCGACCCGCAGCCCTCGATGACTGCGCGCGAGCTGACGGCCGTGGCGTGTCATGCCGACCGCGCCCATACCGCCGCCTGGGCGCATTCCTATCTGGACAACGCGACGGTGGACTACGCGAACATCCTGTGCGACCGTGTGCTCGGCGGCGAGCCGCTCGCCTACATCCTCGGCGAATGGGACTTTTACGGACTGACCTTCCGCGTGGACAAGTCCGTGCTCATCCCGCGCGCGGACACGGAAAAGCTGTGCGAGCTGACCATCCAGCAGGCGAAGCCGCGCATTTCCCCGCGTATCCTCGACCTGTGCTGCGGCTCCGGCTGCATCGGCATTGCGGCGGCGCACGAGGTCGAGGACGCGCGCGTGCTCGCGATCGACCTGTCGGACGGCGCGCTGCGCCTGACGCGCGAGAACGCACACCGGCTCGGCGTGAGCGGCCGTCTGCTCGCCATGAAGGCGGACGCGACCATGCCGCCCCCGGGCGGCGTCGGCCCCTTCGACATCATCGTTTCCAATCCGCCCTACATCACGCGCAGCGAAATGGCGCAGCTCGACCACAGCGTCGCGGATTTCGAGCCGCACGAAGCGCTGTACGGCGGCGTGGACGGTCTGGACTTCTACCGCGCCATCTGCGAAAACTGGGGCGATACCCTCGCCCACGGCGGCATTCTTCTGTTCGAATGCGGCTGGAAGCAGGCCGATGCGGTCGCTGAGATCCTGCAAAAGTACGGTTTCTCCGACGTCTGCATCGAAAAAGATGACGCCGGCGTGCCGCGTATCGTCATCGGCCGCTCACCGCGCGAGGACGACGATCTGACAAAATAACCTCTTAACACTCCCTCACCAGAGGGAGTGTAATTTTTACCATTTTATTTTATCGGACAAATGTTCGATTTTTTCTTGCGTTCCGTTCGGCATCCTGCTATAATGGTCTTATCGAAAACCGAGAGGGGTGCGCGCCCCTGTTTAACCATAGAGGAGGCTAATTTATGGCTACGAAAAAGCAGCTTGAGCCGGTCGCACCGGCCGCGGACAAAAAAAAGGCGCTCGCCGCAGCGCTCAGCCAGATCGAAAAGCAGTTCGGCAAGGGCTCGGTCATGCGTCTGGGCGAAAACACCGGCATGACGGTCGAGCATATCCCGACCGGCTCGATCGGCCTCGACCTCGCGCTCGGCATCGGCGGCCTGCCGCGCGGCCGTATCATCGAGATCTACGGACCCGAGTCCTCCGGCAAGACCACGGTCGCTCTGCACAGCGTAGCAGAGGCGCAGAAGCTCGGCGGCACGGCGGCGTTCATCGACGCGGAGCACGCGCTCGACCCGGTCTACGCCAAGGCGCTCGGCGTTGACATCGACAGCCTTCTGGTTTCGCAGCCGGACACCGGTGAGCAGGGCCTCGACATCGCGGAGGCGCTCGTGCGCTCGGGCGCGGTCGACATCGTCGTTATCGACTCGGTCGCGGCGCTGACCCCCCGTGCCGAGATCGAGGGCGAAATGGGCGACTCCTTCGTCGGCCTGCACGCCCGCATGATGAGCCAGGCGATGCGCAAGCTCGCCGGTTCGATCGCAAAGAGCCAGTGCGTCGCGATCTTCATCAACCAGCTGCGCGAAAAGGTCGGCGTCATCTACGGCAACCCGGAGGTCACGACCGGCGGCCGCGCCCTCAAGTTCTACGCCTCGGTCCGCATGGAGGTCCGCCGCATGGAGCACCTCAAAAACGGCACCGAGCTGATCGGCAGCCATACCCGTGTCAAGGTCGTCAAGAACAAGGTCGCGCCCCCCTTCAAGGAGGCTGAGTTCGACATTATGTACGGCGAGGGCATCTCGCGCACGAGCGAGCTGGTCGATCTCGGCGTCAAGTACGGTCTGGTCAACAAGTCGGGTGCCTGGTTCTCGATGGGCGATACCCGTCTGGGTCAGGGCCGCGACGCCGCCAAGCAGTACTTCAAGGAGCATCCGGACATCGCGGACGAGGTACAGCGCGAGATCATGCTCAAGGTCGAGGAGGAGCGCTCCAAAAATTCCGCAGGCGCGGCTGTCAAGCTGTCCGAGAGCGTCGCGACCGCACCGGCAGAGAAGCCTGCCGCACCCAAGCCGTCGTCCGCCAAGGCGGTTTCGATCGACGCGGACGATTTTGACGACCTCGACGACGAAGAATGAGCGAGGATAAGTACCGCGCAGCGCTGGACGCCGCCGCAAAGCAGCTCTCCTGCCGTGCGCTGAGCACGAAAATGCTGCGCGGCAAGCTGCTCGCCAAGGGTCACGACGAGGAGGCCACGGATTACGCGATTGCGTGGCTGACCGAGCGCAGCCTGCTCTCGGACGGGCAATTCGCGGAGAGCGTCGTGCGCAGCTATGCCCGGCGCGGCTACGGCGCGGCGCGTATCCGTCAGGAGCTTTCCCGGCGCGGCATTTCACGCGAGGACGCGGACGCCGCGATGGAGCTTTTCTCCCCTGCCCTGCCGCAGATGCTTTCCTTGCTCGAAAAGCGGCTGCACGGCGACCTTTCCGACCGGAAGGAGGTCGACAAGGCGGTCGCCGCCCTGCAGCGGCGCGGCTTTTCGTGGAGCGACATCAAAAACGCTCTCGAGGAATACGGCGCATCTCTCGACATCGACGAATAATCTTCACCCCCTCCGCGCACACTTTTGTGCGGAAGGGGTGATTTTTTGCGCAGAAATGCAAGACTTGCTGTGACAGGAGCGCTCGCCGGAGCGGCGAACGGCTTTTTCGGGGCAGGCGGCGGCCTGTTTCTCGTGCCGCTCTTCACGAAATGGTGCGGCCTGGAGGAAAAACAGGCCTTCGCGACCTCGGTCGCGGTGATCTTTCCGCTGTGCGCCCTGTCGGCGGCGGTGTATTATGTCCGGGGCGGCCTGCCGGTTTCGTCCTCGCTCGGCTATCTTCTGGGCGGCGCGGCGGGCGGCGTGCTCGCCGGCCGCATCTTCGGGCGGCTGCACACGCTGTGGCTGCGCCGTGCCTTCGCCCTGCTCATCCTGTACGGCGGCATCCGGGCTGTGCTGCTGCTGTGAGCGCGTTCGTGGTCGGTCTGCTGACCGGCGTGCTGAGCGGCTGCGGCATCGGCGGCGGCTCGCTGCTGCTGCTCTGGCTGACGCTCGTGCAGGATATGCCGCAGTTTACCGCCGGGGGCATCAATCTGCTGTATTTCCTCGCCTGCGCCCCGGCCGCGCTCGTCTCTCACCTGAAAAACCATCTCATCGACCGCGGCGCGGTCAAATTCTGCGTGCCGTTCGGCGCGATGACCTCGCTCCTCGCCTCGTTTGCCGCCGCCGGGACGGACACCTCCCTGCTCCGGCGGCTGTTCGGCGTGCTGCTGCTCTATATCGGCGCAAAAGAATTGTTTACAAAACGGAAAAATCCGGGAACCGACCCGAAGCCTTCCTCGTCTAACCGGGTAACAAGAGAAAACCATGGCGGCTCTCCGCCGCGCAACCCGTGAAACGAGGTGTCTGTTATGAAAAAACGACTGTTTCCCCTGCTTCTCGCTCTGTTGTTCACGCTTTCCGCCTGCGGCGGCGCAGGCTCCGGCGATGCTTCGTCTGCCTCGGCGGCGGTCGGAGATATGCCCATGGACACGAACGGCTGGGCGGAGAGCGCCGATACCGCCGACGGCGGCTCTGCGGATTTTTCCGCCGTGCGGCAGAACGCCAAGCTCATCCTGCGCGCCGATCTGACGCTTGAGACGCAGGATTTCGAGGCAACCTCCGCCGATCTGGAAAAGCTGACCGCCGAGACCGGCGGCTACATCGAGTCGAGCAGCCTTTCCGGCGACAAGGGCAGCCGCTCGGCCTACTACACCCTGCGCATTCCGCAGGAAAAATTCGAGACGTTTTACGCGCAGCTCGGCGACCGCGCACACGTGGTCTACTCCTCCCGTTCGAGCGAGGACATCACCGAGCAGTATACCGACATCGAGACCCGGCTCGCCACGCTCCAGACCAAGCACGAGCGTCTGCTCGCCCTGCTCGATCAGGCGGGCAAAATGGAGGATATCATTTCGCTCGAAAACGCGCTCGCGGACTGCGAATATGAGATCGACTCGCTGACCGGCTCCAAGCGCCATTATGACGATCTGGTCGGCTTCTCGACCTTTTCCGTGACGCTCGACGAGGGGCAGACTCTGACCGCCACCCCCGAGGGCAGCGGCTTCGGCGCGCAGCTGACGCAGGCGGCAAAGACCGGCACGCGCGGTCTGGTCGATTCGGTCCGCGCGCTCATTCTTGGCATCGTCATGTTCTGGCCGGTCGTTCTGCTGCTCGCGGCAGGCGGCGGCGCAGCCGTTGTGATCACGAAAAAGCGCCGGAAAAAGCGCGAGGCCGAGTGGGCGGCACAGGCCGCACAGCCCCTCGTTCCGCCCGAAAAGGACGAGAAGAAATAAGTGAGAAAAATGAAGGCACCGGTTTTCACCGGTGCCTTCGTTTTATTATTCTGCGTTTTTCGCCTCGTCGAGCAGCTCCTTCGCGTCGATGCCGAACAGCTTCGCCAGCGCGAGCAGATTGGATGTGCTCGGGTCGGACACGCCGCTCTCCCACTTGGATACCGCCTGCCGGCTCACGCCGATCGACTCCGCGACGAACTCCTGCGTCATTTTGCACGCCGTGCGGTGCTGCTTCAGCACAGCGCCGAGCGTTTTCGCGGTCTCGGCCTTTTCCGCCCGGACGGGCGCGGTGCGCAGATATTTCCGCAGCGCCCGGATCAGCAGCACGAGTACATAAACGGATACGCCAACGGATACGCCCATGACGGCGAGCACCGGAACGATCGTATACAGCGTCATTACCATGGCACTTCCTCCTTTTCTGCGCTCAGTATAATAGAAAAACCCCGGTTGCGCCACCAACTATCGCGCAACCGGAGCGGGAAATCATGATTTCTTTGTTTTCTTCTCACTCAGCATCAGTCCGCCGAGGGCGAGCGCCGTGCCGACCCACATCACCGGCGTCATGGTCTCGTGCAGGATGAGCGCGGAGGCGATGATGGTGATGACGGGCGAAGCGTAGATGTACACGCTCGTTCGCACCGGACCGAGCAGAAAGACCGCGCGGTTCCATGTCACAAAGCAGGTCGCGGACGCGAGCAGGCCGAGAAACAGCAGGTTCGCCAGATGCACCGGCGTGCCCCATGCCGCGATGCCGGCCGGGAGACCCTCGAAAGCCGTCGGGATGAGCAGGAACAGAAAGCCGTAGCCGAAAATGCGGCAGGTCAGCGGCACGGTCTGGTAGCCCATGTGACCGAGCACACGGATGAGCACCGAGTAAACGCCCCAGACAAGGGCCGCGCCCACGGTCAGCAGTGCGCCGACCGGACTGAAGTGCAGCTCGCTCACACCGGCGAGCGACACGAGCGTGATGCCGGTCATCGCGCAGACAAAGCCGCAGAAAAACCAGATCGACAGCTTTTCCTTGAGAAAGACGGCTGCGATGAGCGCCGTGAACAGCGGCGCCGCCGCCACGATCACGCCAACGAGCGAGGCGGAGATATAGGTCAGCGCGATATTTTCCATGAGGAAATACAGCGTTACACCGGTCAGTCCGGCCGCCGCGAACAGCGCTTCATGCCATTTTTTCTGCGGGCGCATCAGGCCGCGTCCGACGATGAGCAGCGCGAGAAAGCCGAGCGCAAACCGCGCGATCATGATCTCGATGGGCGAAAAAGTGCGCAGCAGCACCTTGGTCGCGACGAACGTCGTGCCCCAGACGAGCACGCTGAATGCGCCGAGCAGGTGTCCCTGCAGGCGATGATTGTTCTGTGTATCCTGCATGTTGAATTTCCTTTTTCTTTCGGGTTACTGCGCGGCCTCGTCCGTCTGCGCATCGCTGCCGCTCTCGGCGGCATAGACGCGCGTCCAGTTTTCCTGACCGAAGAATACGCTATACGGCGCAGGCGAGAAGCCGTTGATGAGATTTTTGCGGATGATGACCTGCTCCCGCTCGAATGCGATCGGGATAAAGGGCATCTGCTCCGCGAACTGCCTGCAGAGCGCGCTCCGGTCGCCGCTTTTCCGCGCCGCGGCGAGCGTTCTCTCCATGTCCGGGTCATGGTAGCCGCCGAAATTCAGGCTGCCTCCCTGCGTCAGCAGCGGCCGCAGATCAAAATCCGGCGTAAGGCGCGTTTCGCCGTAATACAGGTCAAACGAGCCTTCTCTGATGCGCGCGGTGAAGGTTTCGTAGTCTACCGCGTCCACCGTGACGCTCACGCCCTCGACGGCGTTCCACGAGGCGGCGAGCTGCGCGGCGGCGGCGACCTTGAATGCGTTGTCCGCGTTGACAAGCAGATGCAGCGACAGCACGATCTGCTCCCCGGCCGCGTCGGTCGCGGGCGTGTCCTCGCCGCTCTTCGCCGGCGCAGACGGATCTTTCACCGGCTCGCCCTCGGCGTTCAGCACGCGGTCGCCGTCCTCGTCGATGTAATAGCCCTCATCGTCGGTCAGCGGCGTGCCGTCCTCCGCGTAATAGATGGTGACGTCCCCGTCTGCCGCAGTCTGCACGGCACTGTCCTGAGAGGCCGTATCGTCCGCTTTTTTGTCGTCGGTTTCGCTGTGCAGCAGCTCATACGCGTCTGCGGTGTCCGCCTCGGTCGAAAGCGTCACGCCCGAGACCTGCGGCTGCGGATTGACCGGCAGAACGGCCGGGTCCGCGAACGTTTGAAGCTGCGTTTCGCACAGCGCCCGGCGGCCGATGGCGGCGGAGAGCGCCCGTCGCACCTTCGCGTCCTTCAGCTGTTCGTTTGCGTAGTTGATGCCGATATAGTGCAGCGCCGTGCTCGGTGTTTGCAGCGTGTCGACCGCACCGCCGATGACCGTCGTTTCGTCGTCGGCGGCGATGCGCGAGCTGCGCATGACCGACACATCGCCCGTCCGGAAGCTGGACTCCGCCGCGTCCGCCCGGGTGATGCCGACCAGCTCGATATGGCGGATGGTGCCGAGAAAGCCGCCGTGCCAGTTTTCATTCTTTTCGAGCGTGTACGCACTGCCGTTCTCGACCGGCACATACGGGCCGGTGCCGTCGGCGAAGCTGCCGCTGTCCGCGCTCCCCCTGCGGTAAACCGGGATGTTCAGCAGGCGCGGAAAGTCCGCATTGGGCGAGGAGAGCACGATGCGCACCTTATAGGTGCCCGCCGTTTCCAGCGTCGTCACGTCGGCAAGGCGGCTGTGATAGGGCGAGGAGGCGTTGTCCATCGCCGCGCGGTAGCTAGCGACCACATCGTCTGCGGTCAGCGTCTGCCCCGACCAGAACTTCACGCCCTGCCTGATGGTAAAGGTGAAGGTCGTGCCGTCGCCGCTGTAGCCCTCGCACAGCACATTCTGCGGCGTAAAGTCGTCCGTCAGCTCGAACAGCCCCTCGTACAGCGCCTCGCGCAGCATGGCGTTGATGCTGTCCGTATCCGTGACCGGGTTGAGCGTGCCGTTTTTGTACCACGCAAGGCCGAAATAGGCGTCCGATACATCGACCGTATCCTTCGGCCCCTCGTCCTGCTGTCTGCCGGGCAGCGAACAGCCCGACAGCAGGCACAGTCCGGCGAGCGCCGCCGCGAGCGCACGTTTTTTCCAGCTCATACCGCGTTCCCTCACAGGCATATGATGCCGCCCTGCACGCCGCGATGGCCGTGGGTCGCGCGGTGCGACCAGAATTCATCCGCACAGCACTTGGTGCAGATGCCGCTGTCGATGACGTTTTCCGGCGAAAGTCCGGCGTCGGTCAGCAGTCTGACGCCGATGCCCTGCAGGTCTACATGGTACTTGACGCCCTTTTCCGCGATAAACGGATGCACGCGCTCGCCCATCAGGCGCTCCATCGCCTCGGGAACGTCCGCGTCGGTCTCGAAGCACTCCTGACGGATGGACGGGCCGAGCACGGCGATCAGGCTTTCGCGCTTCGCGCCGAGCTTTTCCGCCATGACCTCCACGGTCTTCGGCAGGATGCCTGCCGCCATGCCGCGCCAGCCGGCGTGCGCCACACCTGCGGTCCGGGTCGCCGGATCGTAGAACAGCGTCACCACGCAGTCCGCATAAAAGCCGCACAGCGGCGTTTCGGGCAGGGCGGTCACGATCGCGTCCGACTCCCACGCCATCGGCTGATGCAGACCCATGCCGGCCTCGCCCTCGGTCACGACCGAGATCTGCGTGTCATGGATCTGCTTTGTCATGGTGATGCGGCCCTCGTCCATGCCGAGCTGCTCCGCCAGAATGCGGTAGTTTTCCAGCACGTTCTCCCGCTCGTCGCCCCGGTTGAAGCCGAGGTTGAGGCTCTCGCAGTCGCCGCGGCTCACGCCGCCGAACTTGGTGGTAAAGGCATGGCGGACCGGCAGCCGGTCACAGGTATAGTAAACGAACGAGCCGCGCTCGTTGCGGTGCATAGACGGGTGCATGGTTTTCCTCCTTACCATTCGTCCGAACCGTCGTCCGGAATGACTTCCTTCATGGCCGTGATCGCGACCTCGATCATCGAGTCATCCGGCTCGAATACGGTCAGATGCTGGATCATAAGGCCCGGCCAGCGCAGCGCACGCGAAATGACGCTCTCCGAGCGGCCGGCATAGCGGTTGAACTCGTAGCTGATGCCGACGACGAGCGGCAGCAGGATAAGATGCGCGAGCATGCGCAGGAACGGATTGGTGATGTCGATGATCGAAAAGACGATGGACGAAACGATCGTCGCGATGATGATGAGCACGAACATGAAGCTCGTACCGCAGCGCGGATGGAACCTGCCCTGCTTCCGGACGTTCTCCACGGTCAGCTCCTCCCCTGCCTCATAGCAGAAGATGGTCTTGTGCTCCGCGCCGTGGTATTCGAACGTGCGGCGGATGTCCTTCATATGCGACACCGACCACATGAACATCAGAAAGATCGCGATGCGCACGATGCCCTCGAGCACGTTTCGCGCCAGCACGCCCCAGTCCTTCGGAACGAAGCCGCCGAGAAAGCTCGGCAGCAGCAGGAACAGGCCGACCGGCAGCGCGATGCCGATGACCGTGGACAGGCCGAGGATCATCCTGTTCAGCTTTTCCGAGCCGAACTTCGCCTCGAGCCACTTTTCGAATTTAGACGGCTCCTCATCGATGCTCTCATCGTCGAAAAACTCCGCCGAATAGTTGATGGCCACGATGCCGTCCTTCATGGCGGTGAACAGCGTGTAAGCGCCGCGCAGGATGGGCAGGCGCCAGAACGCCGGCTGATGATGCGCGGGCTCGGTCTTGGTGACCAGCTCGCCGCCCGGCTTGCGCACGACGGTGCAGGTCTTTTTCGGCCCCTTCATGACGATGCCCTCAATGATGGCCTGACCGCCGATGGTTGTTTTCTTGGTTGACATATGGTTCTCCTTTTATAGGTGCGGTTACGGCTCTTCCTCGGTCCTGGACGGTGCGCCGGTGATGCCGAGCGCCTCCTCTGCCTTCGCCGACGGCAGCGTGACCGTCACGGTCGTTCCCTCGCCGACAGCGGACGCGATGTCGAGCGTGCCGCCGTGCAGCGCGACGATCTCCTCGGTCACGGCAAGGCCGATGCCGCTGCCGCGCTGTTTGGACGAGCCTTTATAGAATTTCTCCTTGACGAACGGCAGCTCGGCTTCGGGAATGCCCTGACCGTAGTCGCGCACGGTCGCGACGAGTTTTCCCCCGTCGCGCACCAGACGGATGTCAATGCGCTTGCCGTCTCCGCCGTACTTCGCGGCGTTGTCCAGAATGTTGAGGAATACCTGCTTCATGCGGTGGCGGTCGCCGTTGACGAAGTAGTTCGCCTCGACGTCCTCATCGTAATTCAGCCGGATGCCGCTCTTCCGGAGCAGGTTTTCATACATGTATACCGCCTCATACAGCTCGATCGACAGGTCGAAGTTCTCGACCTCGAGCTTCATGCGGCCCGATTCGATGCGCGCGAAGTCCAAGAGCTCCTCGACCATGCGCGTCAGACGGCCCGCCTCCTTCTGGATGATGGTCAGGCCCTGCATGACCTCCTCGGGGTCCTCGCCGCCGCCCGCGAGCAGCGTTTCGCTCCAGCCGCCGATGGCGGTCAGCGGCGTGCGCAGCTCGTGCGAGACCGAGGAAATGAAGTCGTTCTTCATGCGCTCGGCGCGGTTGATCTCGTCGGACATATAGTTGATCGTGTCGCACAGCTCGCCGATCTCGTCGTCATAGGTCTTTTGCAGGCGCACGCCGTAGCGGCCTGCCGCGATCTCCTTGGCGATGTTGTTGATCTTGAGCACCGGGTCTACGATCGACCGGATAAAGTAGCTGTTGGACGCGACGACGAAGATCAGGAACACCAGACACGCGAGCAGCGACACGCCGATGATGATCCAGATCTGGCGCTCGACCACGCGCAGCGAGGTGATGAAGCGCACGCCGCCGACCAGATCGCCGCGCGAGGACAGCAGCGGCGCGGTGACGCTCATCACACGCTCGTCAGAGAGCGGATCGCGTCCGGTGAACACCGAGGTCTTCTGCGTGGCGAGCGCCTGCGTGGCGTCCTCTGTGGACGCCAGACCGCCGCCCGACAGACCGGATGTCGAGAGCAGGATGCGCCCGTTTGCGTCGAGAAACTGCTGCTCGAGCTTGTCCTGCTCGCTGAACGTCGTCACAGTGGACTCCGCCTGCGTGTAGAACTGGTCATAGGTATCGGTGAAGTATTTGCGGAAGGTGTCCGAGGCCGTGACCGCGCGCGAGACCAGATTGTCGCGCACGGTGGCGTAGTAATAGCCCGACACGCCGACCGAGATCAAAATCATCACGGCCGCCAGAATGACAAGCACGAACGAGAGCGAGTTCATCATCCAGCGTCCGCGGATACCGCCCGGCGAGTGCAGCACCTTTGGTGTTTCCGGCTGCGGCCGCGGTGCGGATTGTTTACGTTTTTTGCGATCTGTCATAAAGAAAATGACCTTTCCTGTTTTCTCCGAAAACAACTGCGGAATAATCGAAAAGGCAGCGTCAGCGCCCTTTCGCGGCGCACCGCAGTGCGCCGATGCAAATCCCCAAAGAAGTCCGGCTCTGCCGGACTTCTTTCCCGCTGCCCGCGCCGCCGCGGCGCGGCCGTCCCTGCCGTGCAGGGGCGAGGGGGTTATCGTTCCCGGTTTCTGCGGAACCGGGAACGTATCTAAGGGGGACAGCGTCCCCCTTAGAAAACGCCAGCGCTTTATCCTTCCCACATATACCCGTATCCGCGCACGGTAACGATATGGCTCGGCTCGGCCGGGTCATCCTCGATCTTGATGCGCAGACGGCGGATGTTGACGTCTACGATCTTCAGCTCGCCCACATAGTGATGGCCCCACACCATCTCCAGCAGCTCGTCGCGCGAAAGCGCCTTGCCGATGTTCTGCATGAACGCCTTGAGCAGACCGTACTCGATCTGCGTCAGCTCGATCTTGCGTCCGTTCTTGAGCACCTCGCGCGCGCGCAGATTGAGCTTGAACGGGCCGGACTTGATGACGTCCTCCTCCGAGAACGGCGAGCCGGATACGCGGCGGTACAGCGCGTCCACACGCGCGACCAGCTCGATGCTCGAAAACGGCTTGGTCACATAGTCGTCTGCGCCGTTCATCAGACCGTTTACCTTGTCCGCCTCCTGCGTGCGCGCGGTCAGCATGATCACGCCGGCCTGATAGCCCTCTGCACGCATCGTGCGGCAGACCTCGTAGCCGTCGATGCCCGGCAGCATGACGTCGAGTATCGCGACCGCGATATCCGGATTTTCATGATATTTTTCGAGCGCCTGCTCGCCGGTTTCAGCCTCGATGACCTCGTAGCCGCCCCGTTTCATATTCAGCACCAGAAAGGAGCGGATGCTTTCTTCATCCTCCAGAACCAGTACCTTACGTTTCATAGATGCCATCCTCCTTTTATCTTCAGTTGTTCCATGCCTGCTTGACGATCGAGAAGCGCGAGCTGATCTCCTCCGCGCCGATCTTCAGTGTGCCGCTCTGCGCGCCCTCCGGGATCTTCGCGAAATAGACCGCCTGCGATGTCTGGCCAAGCTGGATGAGGTCGGTCCGGCCCGCGTAATACTCGCGCGAGGAACCCGTGACGCAGTAGATATTGAACAGCGGGATCGAGCTTTGTCCCGCTCCGCGGTATTCGTAGAACGAAACCATACTCAGGCCGCCGTCCGTGGACTTGATCGCCGTGATGCGGTCGTGCCAGCTCCGGTCGATGCGCAGACTCCACGCATCCGAGATGCACTGATAGGTCGTGCTGACCTGTACGGGCGTTGTGCCCAGACCGTAGGCGTACCAGTCGAGCATATACAGCGCGTCGTGCGCCGCCGCGTCCTTGTAGCCCGCCATGAGCACCGCGCGCGGCAGCTCGATCACGCCGTCGCTGTTGATGTCGGCCGCATAGACCTGCACGGGACGGAAGGTGCTGCGGCTCGCGATGTCCTCGCCGTCGAGCGCCAGATTGACCAGCATTCCGTCGCTGTAGACAAAGATATCGGTCGTCAGGCCGATGCCGGAGGCCATTTTCTCCTCCGCGAACACCGCCGGCAGGCCGTCGGTGATATGTCCGGCCTCCATGCGCTCGACCGATGCGATGCCGGCGCTCATCGCCGCCTCACCGGCCAGGTTCATGCGGCCGTTCTTATAGCGGTACAGCCGCGCGGTGCGCTTTCCGGAGGCGCCGGTCAGCAGCAGCAGATCCTTCGCGCCGTCGCCGTCCATGTCGGTCAGCTCAAGCGCACTGTAATCGGTCTCGAGCAGCACGCGCGGCGCGCAGCTGTCGTCAAAGTCGCACATCGTCAGCGCGCCCGTTCCGTTTCCGGCCAGCTGCCATGTGACCACGATGCCGCGGCCACCGTCCGGGGTGATGGTCGGATATTCGACCGACTGGATCGCGGCTCCCTTGGCCTCGATCGAGCCGGTGCACCGATAGTCATCCCCGTTTTTCTTATAGATATATACCTTGAAGTCGTTGCTCGTCGCCGAGGTCGCGCCTCGGAAGAACACGATGGCCTCCTCCGCGCCGTCACCGTCCAGATCGACGAGCTGTACGGACGAACGGTTCTCCCCTGTGGTCGGGGTGGTATAGGAAACACCCGATGCCAGAAGCTCTTCGAGCTTGGTCTGCAGCGTCTGATAATTGCCGGGCGGCTTGGGCGCCGCCAGCAGCTCGTCGCCGGACGGCATCGTGCAGCCTGCAAGCAGCAGAAGGCTCATCAGCACGGGCAGTATACGAACAGATTTCATTGCTTGCTCCCAGTCCTTGTTCGGAAGTCCAAATTCGCGCGCGGAAACGCGCGCGTTCTGTCGATCGCACAGGCACTCCTCTTGCGGATGCCTATACAGATTAAGTATAGCACAAATTCCACATATCCGGTATTCCTTTTTCCCGATTCTATACTTAAAAACTTTTCTAGTACGATATGACGCATAAAACATCAATTTTCGCGCCTGTAACGGCTGCGAAATGCGGCGACACAAACACGCTGCACCAAATTTGCACCAAATGACCATAGAAAAGGACTTCCAGACCCCTATTTTCTAAAGACACAAAGGAGAAAACACCATGATTAAGACCTTCTATAACCTCGAGGAGCTGCACAGCTTTCTGAACGCCGCATACCTTGTCAGAGTAGAATTTGCAATGCCGTCTGACTGCGACAGCAACTGTTTTCATTCTGCCGTAATCCGTGATGAAATCTATGCAATTATGCTTTGCGATGAAATCGAGCTGCTGAACACGGACAGGAAAGGCTTAGTATTCAGAAACGGAGAAGACGCACGGTTCGAGCTTGTCGGAGAGTTCGAAAGAGCCGAAGTAGTCGAGTGGGACACCGAAGGAGAGCCAGAGCTCGAAGGAGACAAAGCGTATTTCGTGACAATCCGTTTTGCAGGCCTGTATGCAATTCATGTTATGGTATTCACTGCTGCTGAGAACGCTGTATCTGCTGACAGCTGAACATAGCATCAAAAGCTGTCGGCTGAGCCGACTGGTGGTCTGAGCCGACCCAGGAGCGCATAAATAAAAAAGCAAGCCAACATGCACTAATCACAGTCGCATGTTGGCTTTATTTTTATGCAATCATACAGAATAAAAGTCTTGACGCAAAAAACGGTATGCTAAATCCATTGTAAGCAGTGTAAGTCAAATTAGAAGGATATGTGAAGAAATGCGAATTTACGAAAAAATATTTTTCGTTGTCTGCAAGATACCTATTCTAATTTCCATTGTAAGAAGTGTAGACAATCACCAAGATTTCGGAAAACGAGCGAATATTTAACAATAAATGCAAAGTATCGAGCGGGTGTCCGAATTTTCGGAGAGCTGCACAGATAACTTGTCTCGTTCTGCGAAAAATCGGAACAACAGGTACAGACGCGACCGCAAGGAGACAAGCACAGAACCTCATATCCCGAATTTTCGGTGCATCGGTGTTTTGTCTCAGTCAAGTATACCAGATCACGCGCCAGGCTGCAAGCCGGAAAAGGAGAGTTGAACACATGGCAACCATACAACAGGCAGAACGCATGTTACAAGAGCCGCACGCATACGGAATACATACGATGCAGGTAAAGAGCATGGAGTATCTGCCGAAGAAACCAAAAGAAATAACAAAGTTGTGGAGTACAAAGGTCGGAGAAAAGCAATACGAGAAGCACTACAAGCTGAACGCCTGCCAGACAATCCACAAGAACAGCTATACACTCGTTGACGCTGCACAGATGCCGTCAGCACTGCACGAAATGACGGAAGGTGCAGAACTGTATGTCGAGCGGGTAGATTTCGCCTTTGATAACTATGTTTATCCATATGATACATTCTTCCCGCTGAATGCAGTGTTAGCGCAGTTGTTCGCCCAGGCGTACAGATTGACGAATAACGGTCTAACGGTGCAAGTCCCGCTCGACGGAAAATTGATAAAGGACTTTTTCGTTAAATACAACGAGTACGGCACAGATACCGTGCTGTTCGAAATCTCGTACTATCAGAAGATACTACAGTACCCTGCGAGCGGGATTAACGGGCGTTTAGAACTGCGCTGTCTGGATGCAGGCGGCACGGTTCTAGAGGGCATACAGCGCATTATACAGCTGCTAGATGGCGCGTGTACGCGCGGGAACTACGATGCACTGATACAAGACCAGACGGACAAACTGAGGGCAGAGTGGGCACGCATGAGGGCACACAGGCTTTCAGCGCCCCACTGTACGCCGCTATGGCTCGACTACAACCGCCTGCGCATAATATCCGCTGAACAGCTGTACACGCTGCTGCACGAGCTCAGACCAGGCGTAGACGCGTACGCACTGGTAAGACGGTACAACGCCGCACGCGACCAAAACGAGCGGCTGACACGCTCTAATCTGGTTAGCTTTGACAAGCTGACGAAGTATGTAACGCTGCTGAGAAAACACCTGTACTTATACGCACGGAAATACAAGTATAGTCTTTCTCAACTGCCGAAATGCAACAAAAAGCCGCTTTAAGCTGACCAGGGGAAAGAACGGCTTTCCGAAAATTCGGATGACGAGCTTTTCGGATAACGCTGTTTTTGTTCATCCCTTCCCTAATATATACAGTATAGCGGAGCATCAGCGGAGCGGATGAAGCAGGCGACAGCCTGCCACCTTTCCTGTTCTTGTCGCGTCAACTAGGCCTGCACGTGAACCGGTTCACGAGGTGAACTAGTCTCTGTACAGCCACGGAGAGCCGACAGAATGCACCATAACAGCACAGACAGGAAGAAACACCAGGGCAGTACCCAGGAGAGCGTACACGCAGTCTATACGTGCGTACAGTGGGCAATACTGCCACAAACACACGAGCCGAGCGGGCGCGGTTTACATTTCCCCGCCGCCCTTTCCCGCTCGTACGTTGTATCAAGGTCTTTCTTACTCTGCCAGGAATGAAACAGCCTATTGGAAAACAAGCCTCTGAAAGCTGTTTACCCGAAAATTCGCAGAGGCTTGAAAAACAGTCCTCTGAAACCATCTAATCAAAAGGAGAATACACATGAGCAAACCGAAACCGAACACCTCTGAATACATCATCTGGTTAAAAGGTCTTGCAGAAAAAAAGCTGCTGACCGTAACCGAAGCTGCCGAGCTTTACAACATCGGACAGAACACCTTGCGCAATCTGACTTCTCCATACGTCATTATGTGCGGTAACAGGCGTATGGTTAAGCGTGAGAAATTCGACAAGTACATTGCAGTGAACGACAGTATCTAACATCAGTATCTGCATGAATGGGACTTCCATAAACCGCAAAATATGATATAATGGCTACGGAAGTCCTTTTCTGCAAGGAAAAGGAGAAATTACAATGGAAAGACGCAAAGACAACAAAGGGCGCGTGCTGCACACCAGAGAATGTCAGCGCAAAGACGGCACATACACGTACAAGTACAAGGATGTGCGCGGGAAATGGCATTCGACAAGTGCCGCAACGCTTGAACAGCTGCGAGAAAAGGAGAGGATAATAGAACAGACTATATCACACGGCATTGACTACAGCTCAAAGAAAATCACGATACTTGACGCAGTGAAAAGGCACGTTGAAGTAAAGAGCCGGACTATCAAAAGTTCTTCCTTAAAAAACTACAACAACCTCATTCATATGCTCGAGCGGGAAGATTTCGCATATAAGAACGCAAGAGACATTAACGCCACTGACGCTCAACTATGGTTATCTGATATGCAGGCCAAATGTTATGCTTATGACACTATAGGGGATGTAAAAACCATTGTATGCGCTGCTTTCAAGCGTCTATGCAACGACAAATTTTTATTGTTTAACCCGTTCGACTTCAAATTGAATGAAGCAATTAGAAACACCTCGAAGAAACGCCAGGCATTGACACCGAAACAGCAAGAACAGCTGCTAGAGTTCTTGTTAAATGACAATATCGGCTTGAAATACTATGACGAAATTGTAGTGCTGTTAGGGACAGGCATTCGCGCGAGTGAATTTTGCTGTTTGACTGTCAAAGATATTGACTTTGAAAACAGGCTTGTACATATAAGACATCAGCTTAAAAAGGAACACAGTATTTATGCAGTAGAGGAAACCAAAACAGAATGCGGCAACCGTTCTATTCCTATGACGTACAGTGTATATGATAGCCTGCGGCGTATCGTTGCACAGCGTAAGAAACAGCCTGTAATTTTTCATGTTGGAGAGCACAGCCAGTTTCTATTTCTGACCAACCGGAACATGCCTAAAACAGGAAAACAGCTGCATGATGACTTGAAAAGAATAGTCGAACGTCATAACAAGCAGTACCCCAACAATCCACTGCCGAAGATTACACCGCATATTCTCAGACATACGTTTTGTACGAATATGGCTGCAAATAACATTGCCCCTACAGCTATACAATATATGATGGGACATGCGTCTTACAAGACCACTGCTGACGTATACACGCACCCAGACGCAGAATTCGCGATGCAGGAAATGAAGAAGCTGCAAGCCTAAAATTACACGCTGACTGCCACTGCACCAAAATTGCACCAAATTCCCGTGAAGATATGGGAACTTGTAACAAGTCGTTCTCGTTATATAGTTCCAGAAATCCGCGAAAGCATATCTAAATACCGTTTCTGTAGCCTTAAAAATAGTTATGGGGAAAAGGACTAAAAAAGGTATTCCTTTTTCCCGATTTTTTGATTACAGTACAGAAAAAGCGCTCTGCAAATTGACAAAAGAGGACGGAGCGGTTATACTGAGACCATGCCGCCGAACGCCGGAGCGCGTTTTGCGCGGCCTTCGATTTTTTCTGCGGGTATGGCGGAATGGCAGACGCGCCAGATTTAGGTTCTGGTGTCTCAGACGTGCAGGTTCAAGTCCTGTTACCCGCACCATCATCACACACACACGAGGTTTTACTTATGTCTCAGAACAGCATTCTTCTGGAAAAGTCGCTGCATTTTTCTGTCCGCATCGTAAAGCTGCACCGCCTGCTGCACCGGCACGAGGACGACCTGTCCGCCGAGCTGCTGAAGCACGCAGCGGCGATCGGCTCCGCAGTATCATGCGCGGATTGCGCCCTCAGCCGACGGGACCTTGCTGAGAGCCTGAACGAGGCGCTGCGCGAAACGGCGCAGACCGAATACTGGCTGCGTCTGCTGACGCTGACCGACGATGTTGACGTCCGCACAGGCGCTTCCCTGCTGAGCGACTGCACCGAGCTGCGCCGCCTGCTGACCGCCGCGGCAAGCGCTGCAAACTGATAGGATCTCTGTCTGAAGAACACGCCTTTGACGTGTTTCAGTCTGTCGATAAAGTTTATTTTCATGCAGGAACGGCAGTCGCGCGGCAGCGCGCATGAAAAAGCGTTTGCTGCGCAAACGCATCAAAACCGGGGGCGTGTACCTCGGTTTTGATACTTTAAGAGGGAGAAAGTTTCCGTATGGGAACTTTCGGACGTCCGTGTTTTGCGAAGTCAAAACACAGATTGTCGGAAAAACGAAGTTTTTCGACAGTCTCAAACACGCCTTTGGCGTGTTTTTCTTTTTTCTGCGCACAGCTTGCAAATATTCCGGGAACGCGATATAATGACCGCAAATGAGGTGGTTAAATGGCAAGGCGCATCATCTGCATCGGCGACTCCAACACATATGGCTATGACCCTGCCGCCTTTGGCGGCGCGCGCTATCCCGACGGCGTGCGGTGGACATCACGGCTCGGAAGCGCGTGGGACATCCGGAATCTCGGCGAGAACGGCCGGGAAATCCCGTCGAGCAGCTTCGCCGTGCGCGTCCTGCTCGGCCAGGTCCGCTCCCGGCTGCCGGCAGACGGGCTCTGTCTGATGCTCGGCACGAACGACCTGCTTTGCGGCGCCTCCCCTGCCGAGGCTGCCGAACGGATGCGCATCTTCATCAGCGATCTTTTGGTCTGCGGTCTGCCGCTGCTGCTCATCGCGCCGCCGCTTATGCAGAGCGGAACATGGGTTGAAAGCGACGCGCTCATCCGCAGTTCCGGACAGCTCGCCCCGCTCTACCGCGATCTCGCTGCGCTCTGCGGCGTGTCGTTCTGTGACGCCTCCGGCTGGGACATTCCGGTCGTGTTCGACGGCGTCCACTTTTCCGAACAGGGCCACCGCCGCTTTGCCGAGCAGCTCGAGCCGGTTTTCGCACAGACGTTTCTGTGAACTTCACCCGCAAAAAAGCACCGCAGTCTATGACTGCGGTGCTTTCCTTATATCTGCATATTCGCTTTTACTTTGCGAGCTTGCTCTGTGCCTTCTGCTCGAAGCGCTCCTTGGCAACAATAGCGCGCTGATGCGTGCCCTCGCCGATCAGGCCTGCCTCGTCGTAGGCTGCGACCTTGAAGGTCAGGATCTTGCCGTTCGGCGCGATCTCGGTCAACTCGGTCTCGATACGGACCTCCATGCCCTCCGGCGTTGCGGCAACATGGCTTACGTTTACCAGCGTGCCGACCGTGGTCCTGCCCTCCTCGAGCTCACCGGCAACGCTGCCTGCGGCGGTATTCTCGATGGCTGCGATCATCATCGGGGTGGCAAATACGGATACCAGACCGCTGCCGACATTGCACGCCAGCTGCTCCTTGGTTACGGTGAACTTCTTCTCGCCCTTGATACCAGTGTTCATTGTTCTGCTCCTGTCTTTCAAAAAACGGAAATTACTTCTTGCGCAGCTCAGTCATGCCGCCCATGTACGGCTGGAGCGGCTTCGGGATAGCGACCGAGCCGTCCTCACGCAGATTGTTCTCGAGGAACGCGATCAGCATGCGCGGAGGTGCTACGACCGTGTTGTTCAGGGTGTGCGCAAAGTACAGTTCCTTCGGATTCTCCTTGCTGCGGACACGGATGCCCAGACGGCGCGCCTGTGCGTCGCCGAGGTTGGAGCAGGAGCCGACCTCGAAGTACTTCTTCTGGCGCGGAGACCATGCCTCTACGTCGCAGGACTTGACCTTCAGGTCAGCCAGGTCGCCGGAGCAGCACTCCAGCGTGCGTACCGGAATATCGAGCGAACGGAAGAAATCGACCGTGTTCTGCCACAGCTTCTCGTACCATGCCTTGCTGTCCTCCGGCTTGCAGACGACGACCATTTCCTGCTTCTCGAACTGGTGGATGCGGTAAACGCCGCGCTCCTCGATGCCGTGCGCACCGACTTCCTTGCGGAAGCACGGAGAGTAGCTGGTGAGGGTCTGCGGGAGGGTCTCCTCGTCGTTGATGGTGTCGATGAACTTGCCGATCATGGAGTGCTCGGAGGTGCCGATCAGGTACAGATCCTCGCCCTCGATCTTGTACATCATGTTCTCCATTTCCTTGAAGGACATAACGCCCTTTACTACATCACCGTGGATCATGAACGGCGGAATGTAGTAGGTGAAGCCGCGGTCGATCATGAAGTCGCGCGCGTAGGACAGGATGGAGGAGTGCAGACGGGCAATGTCGCCCTTGAGGTAGTAGAAGCCGTTGCCGGAGGTGCGGCGGGCAGCGTCGAGATCGATGCCGTCGAAGGACTCCATGATGTCAACATGGTACGGAACCTCGAAATCCGGAACGACCGGCTCACCGAAGCGCTCGTTCTCGACGTTCTCGGAATCGTCCTTGCCGATCGGGACAGACGGGTCGATGATGTTCGGGATGACCATCATGCGGTTTTTGACTTCCTCAGCAAAAACCTTTTCGTCCTCTTCGAGCTTGGTCATCTCGTCGGCCATCGCCTTGACCTCTGCCTTGACCTTCTCAGCCTCGTCCTTCTGACCCTTGGCCATCAGACCGCCGATCTCCTTGGACTTCTTGTTGCGCTGAGCGCGCAGCTCGTCGCAGCGGGTCTTTGCAGCGCGGTATTTCGCGTCGAACTCGATGACCTCATCGACCATCGGGATTTTCTCGTCCTGGAACTTCTTCTTGATGTTTTCCTTGACTGCGTCCGGGTTTGCTCGGACAAATTTGATATCCAGCATTTTTATTTCTCCTTATTGATTATTGACATTTTTATCTTCGCTCTGCGCGGCGCTGTCTGCGAGCGCGAGCAGCTTCTGATAGACTGCGTAGTCGTTCGCCTCAAGCACGCCGCCGTTCTCGCGGAGCTTGAGCTTGTCCTCGGAAAAGGCGTCTCTGATGCCCTCGAGCAGGTAATTCAGCTGCTCCATGTCATCGTCAATGACGGCCTGCTCTGCCGCTACCAGCATTTCGAGCATCTGCTCGCGATCGCGCAGATTCTGCGTCGCGCCGACCACATCGGTCTTTGCCTGCTCGGTGCCGAGCGTGCTGCGCACGCTCTCGAGCGCGCTGCTCTGCAAATCAAACTGCTGCTGCAGATCTGCGACCTTCTGAGTCGCGCCCTGCGCAACCGTCTGCTGCTCGTTCAGCTGTGAGCTGAGGTTTTCGACCTGTCTGTCCGCACGCGCCTGCGCAACATAGCTGATGAGGATGAGTGCGATCGCTACCGAGAACAGACCGACGATATAAAACGTCAGCGTCGTGCGGCTGAGTTTTTTCTCCGGCTTTGCCTGTTCAGGGGCGTTGTTTTTCTGTTCGTTCATGTGCTGCCTCCTTATACGCGCAGGGCGCGCAGCGCCTCGGTCAGGCGTTCCAGATCGTCCGCGCCGTAATATTCAAGGGTCAGCTGACCGCTGTTTTTGCCCTGCTGAATGCAGATCTTACGGCCGAGAACGCTTTCCAGCTCCTTCTCCAACGCCGCGATATAATCCACGGAAAAGTCGCTTTCCTGCGGCTTTGGCTCCGCAGGCTTTTTATTCATGCGCTTGGCGAGCGCCTCCGCCTGACGGACGGTCATGCCGGCCATCTGCTTTGCGGCTTCGACGCGCTTATCCTCCTCCGCGACGGCGAGCACCGCGCGCGCATGGCCGCCGGAGAGCTCTCCCCTGCTGACCATGGTCCGGACCTCGCCGGGCAGCTGAAGCAGACGCAGCGCATTGGCGACCGCCGGGCGCGACTTGACGACGCGCTGCGCGACCTGCTCCTGCGTCAGGCCATAGTCGCGCATCAGCTGCTCATAGCCCTCCGCTTCCTCGATCGGGTTGAGGTCCTGTCTCTGAAGGTTTTCGATGAGAGCAAGCTCCATGACCTCGCTCTCGCTCGCCTCGATGACCATCGCAGGGATTTCATCCAGACCGGCCTGCCGCGCGGCACGCCATCTCCTCTCGCCTGCGATGATCTGATAATAGCCTTCCTTTTTACCCGCGCGCACCGTGATCGGCGTGATGACGCCGTGCAGACGGATGCTTTCCGCGAGCTCGTCGAGCGCCTCCTGCGTGAATACCTTCCTCGGCTGGCCGGGGTTCGGTTCGATGCGGCTGACCGCGATCTTGCTGACGCTGTCCGCCGAGGTCTCCGTTTTCAGATCAACGACCGTCGTCTCTCCGAACAGGTTGGACAGGCCGCCGCCCAGTCCCTTTTTACCGGATGCCATCAGCCCTTCCCCTTTCCGTTTTTCGCAAGGA